>Ga0247611_10001790_pt1 | contig 37319 bp, 31 predicted proteins | sample 177DNAGHGhighgp2_FD_192422 | JGI IMG/M metagenome (GOLD analysis project Ga0247611, IMG submission 192422) | Sheep rumen microbial communities from Palmerston North, Manawatu-Wanganui, New Zealand - 1770 DNA GHGhigh gp2 | ecosystem: Host-associated > Mammals > Digestive system > Stomach > Rumen... | reverse complement strand
TCGGTGGAGTTCCAGCTAAATTGATAAAGAGAATTCAAACAAACAAATAAAGAACATGAAGAAGGTTATATTAGCAGTCCTCGTCGGTGGAATGCTGACGGCTTGCACAAACAGTAAACGAACTAAAACAGAAGAAAATATGACAAAGCAGGAATTAACACAAGAGTGGGACAAAGTGTTCCCGCTGAGCGAGAAAGTGAACCACAAGAAAGTGACGTTTGAAACCCAATATGGCCTGACGCTGGCGGCAGACCTCTACGAGCCGAAAGATGCAGAGGGGAAACTTGCAGCCATCGCTGTGAGCGGCCCGTTTGGAGCCACAAAAGAGCAATCGAGCGGACTCTATGCCATGCGGATGGCTGAGCGCGGATTTGTGACGCTGGCCTTCGACCCGTCGTACACTGGCGAGAGCAGTGGTGAGCCACATCGTACGGCATCGCCCGACATCAACACCGAGGACTTCATGGCAGCTGTCGATTATCTGTCGCAGTTGGAGAACGTCGATGCCGAGAAGATTGGCATCATCGGCATATGCGGATGGGGAGGCATCGCCCTCAATGCTGCCGCTGCAGATACCCGTATCAAGGCAACCGTTGCGAGTACGATGTACGACATGACACGTGTGAGCGGCAACGGCTATTATGATGCCAACGACAACGAGCCTGACCGTCATGCCGCACGCGAGGCACTTTCCAAACAGCGCCTTTCAGATCCGAAGGAAATGGCAGGTGGAGTCATCGACCCACTGCCTGATGATGCGCCACAATTTGTTAAGGACTACTATGATTATTATAAAACAGAAAGAGGCTATCATGCACGCAGCGGCAACTCCAACGATGGCTGGCGTGTCATCGGCACCCAGGCCTACGCCAATAGCCGCTTCCTATATTATATCAACGAGATTCGCTCTGCCGTCCTCGTGATGCATGGCGAGAAGGCCCACTCCCGCTACTTTGGTGAGGCAGCTTATCACTATATGGTTGATGGTAAGGCAGAGGGGTACAAGTTTGTTGGCGAACCCAATCCCAACCCAGAGAACAAGCAGCTGCTCATCATCCCAGGAGCCTCACATTGCGACCTCTACGATGGTGGATATACTGAACTCGTAGGTAAGGGCGAACCCAAGAATATGATTCCTTGGGATAAACTGGAGGAGTTTTTCAAAACGTATTTGAGATAGGCTTAGGTACAAGCCACACCAATAAGCATCTCCCAAATCTTTTCGATTTGGGAGATGTTTCGATATTTGTCCTTCAGAAATTTTGAGGCTGTTATTTCCAAATTGTTCTCGAATAGGGTTTTAGGCTTCTGTGAAGGTTAATCGTATCAATGTTTATATGTCAGTCACTTTAATATTCTCTGATATAATCGCGTTTGCTTCTTGTCAAGATTCGATATCTTTATCTGAACCTTGGTTGGGCGTGGCACGTCTTCATGTAAAGACGAAAGGAGTCTCGTTATAACCTGTTCGACGTTTGTAAATCCTGAGTCCTCGATTGTAGACACACGTTCACCACAGACGAATGCCTCTACGCGGATAAGATTGTACTTCGACATGCTCTCAAATGAGATATAAAAAAGAGACCTGTCCATTAGGGCAGGTCCCTCAGCAAATTATGTAAGAGTGATTATTACTCCTCAACGGCAGCCTGTGCGGCGGCGAGGCGTGCGATGGGCACACGGAAGGGTGAGCAGGAAGCATAGTTCAGACCAATCTTGGCGCAGAACTTAACGCTTGAGGGCTCACCGCCATGCTCACCGCAGATACCTGTGCGGAGGTTCGGACGGACAGCACGTCCCTTCTCTACGGCCATCTTCACGAGCTGGCCCACACCATTCTGGTCGAGAACCTGGAACGGGTCAACCTTCAGGATCTTCTTATCCAGATAAGCGGGGAGGAAGGAAGCGATATCGTCACGGCTGTAACCGAAGGTCATCTGCGTGAGGTCGTTGGTTCCGAAGGAGAAGTACTGTGCAGCCTCAGCAATGCGGTCAGCGGTCAGGGCAGCACGCGGAATCTCAATCATCGTGCCAATCTCGAACTCAATCTCGATGCCATATTCCTCAAAGACTTCCTTGGCAGTAGCTTCGATGATAGACTTCTGCTGCTCCAGCTCATGGAGAATACCAATCAGCGGCACCATGATCTCGGGCTGAGGATTGTGGCCTTCCTTCTTCAGTTCGCAGGCGGCACTAAGGATGGCGCGAGTCTGCATAGCGGTAATCTCTGGGAAGGTGATTCCAAGACGGCAGCCACGATGTCCGAGCATCGGGTTGTTCTCTGCCAAAGAGTTCACACGGCGCTGGATGGTGGCGAGATCTACGCCCATCTCCTTGGCCATTGTCTCCTGACCTGCGAGATCATGGGGAACGAACTCATGGAGAGGCGGGTCAAGCAGGCGGATGTTAACAGGACAGCCGTCCATGGCAAGCAGGATACCCTTGAAGTCGGCCTTCTGATAAGGCAGCAGCTTGGCAAGTGCCTTCTCGCGTCCCTCTGCAGTCTCAGAGAGGATCATCTCACGCATAGCGATAATCTTCTTATCCTCGAAGAACATGTGCTCTGTACGGGTCAGTCCGATACCCTTGGCGCCGAACTCGCGGGCAACCTGTGCATCGTGAGGAGTATCGGCATTGGTGCGAACCTGCAGTTTGGTGTACTTGTCGCAAAGGTCCATCAGTTCCTTGAAGTCGCCAGAAAGCTCTGCAGCCTTTGTGGGAACTTCTCCTGCATACACCTGACCGGTTGTTCCGTTCAAGGAGATGTAGTCACCTTCCTTATAAACGACGCCGTCAATCTCTACGGTCTTTGCGTGATAGTCAACATTGAGTGCTCCAACGCCGCTGACGCAGCACTTACCCATTCCGCGGGCAACCACGGCAGCGTGAGAGGTCATACCGCCACGGGCTGTAAGGATACCCTCTGCGGCTGACATACCTGCGAGGTCCTCAGGAGAGGTCTCAATACGGACGAGGACAACCTTGTGGCCCTCTTCGTGCCATTGCTGAGCATCGTCGGCATGGAACACGATCTGGCCGCAGGCAGCACCCGGAGATGCCGGCAGACCCTGAGCGATGACCTTAGCCTTCGTGAGTGCCTTCTTGTCGAAGACAGGATGCAGCAGTTCGTCAAGCTTCTGGGGCTCGCAGCGCATGATGGCGGTCTTCTCGTCAATCTTTCCTTCGTGGAGCAGGTCGATGGCAATCTTCACCATAGCGGCACCTGTACGCTTACCGTTACGGGTCTGGAGGAACCAGAGCTTGCCTTCCTGAACGGTGAACTCCATATCCTGCATGTCGCGATAGTGCTCTTCCAGTTTCTCCTGGATGCCGTTGAGCTGAGCATAAATCTCAGGCATGGCCTCTTCCATAGAGGGATACTTGGCAACGCGCTCTGCCTCAGAGATGCCTGCGCGCTCTGCCCAGCGCTGAGAGCCGAGCTTTGTGATCTGCTGCGGCGTACGGATACCGGCCACAACGTCCTCACCCTGAGCATTGACGAGATATTCACCATTGAAGACATTCTCACCATTAGCGGCATCGCGGCTGAAGCATACGCCAGTAGCGGATGTGTCGCCCATATTGCCGAATACCATTGCCATAACTGATACGGCTGTTCCCCACTCGTCGGGGATGCCTTCCATCTTACGATAGAGGATAGCGCGCTCGTTCATCCAAGAGCGGAACACAGCGCAGATAGCGCCCCAGAGCTGCTCAATCGGGTCATTGGGGAAGTCCTTGCCTGTGCGTGCCTTGATGGCTTCCTTGAAGAGGCGTACAAGCTTCTTCAGCTCGTCAACGGACAGGTCTTTGTCCAGCTTCACGCCACGCTCAGCCTTCACCTCCTCGATGATTTCCTCGAACGGATCGATGTCTTCCTTGTTGACAGGCTTCATTTCGAGTACGACGTCGCCATACATCTGCACGAAGCGGCGATAGCTGTCATACACGAAGTGAGGATTCTTGGTCTTTGCGGCCATACCTTCAGCCACCTCGTCGTTCAGACCGAGGTTCAGGATGGTATCCATCATGCCAGGCATGGAAGCGCGTGCGCCAGAACGGACTGAAACGAGCAGCGGATTGGCAGCATCGCCGAACTTGCAGTTCATCAAGTCCTCGATATGCTTCACGGCAGCCATCACGTCATCGTTTAGAAGCTCCATGATTTTCTCCTGACCTACCTCGTAATACTCGTTACAGCAGTCGGTAGTGATTGTGAAACCAGGAGGAACGGGCACACCAATGTGGTTCATCTCGGCAAGGTTGGCACCCTTACCGCCGAGTTCCTCACGCATTTTTGCATTACCTTCAGCCTTTCCGTTACCAAAGGTATAAACTCTTTTCTGACTCATGTTATAATTAGATTTTTGAATAAATTTTGATTTTATTGCGCAAAAGTACTATATTTTGTGCAATTATCCAAATCTTTTGGGAATAATCTCACGCGGATTTAATGATTATTTGCAAAGCTGCCGTTGCCGGACGGCTTCAAAGAGAAGGATGGATGCGGAAACTGACACGTTCAACGAGTCGAGCCTACCCAGCATGGGGATGCGTATGTGAGCAGAAGCGGCCTCACGCCAGATTTGGGTGAGTCCCGTTGACTCTGTTCCCATCACGATGGCGGTAGGCTGACGCATATCTGTGTCGTAATAGACTTTGGAGTCCTGCAACTGAGCGGTCAGAATCTGTATGCCGCGAGTCTGCAGGAAAGCGATGCATTCCTCACTACTGCACGCCACGGTAGGGACGGTAAAGATGGCGCCGATGCTTGAGCGGATTAAGTTGGGGTTGTAGAGGTCTGTCAACGGGTCGCAGACGATGACAGCATCAGCATGGGCAGCATCGGCAGAACGAAGAACAGCACCAAGATTGCCTGGTTTCTCCACACTCTCAAGCACCACGATGAGCGGCTGACTGCCGAGTTTCAAGTCCTCCAGGCGCAGGATTTTAGCCTCTATCAGCGCGAGAACACCTTCCGTCGAGCCCCTGTAGGCGATGCGTTCATACACCTTTTGGCTGACCAGGAAGACCCTCTCCTCGCCCACTCCGAAACTCTCGGGCGACATGGGGCAGATGTCCGGGCACAGGAAGAGTGAATCCACCTGCATTCCGGCTTCCACACAATGCTGCAACTCGCGTGCACCTTCCACAACGAAAAGCCCTTCCCTGCGCCGTTCCTGCGATTTCTGCTGGAGGGCAAGGACACGCTTCACACGCTGATTCTGCAAACTTGATATATACTGTTCCGTCATATTCAATAGCATAAAAAACACATTCTTAATCAAAAAATGCTTCGCTCTTCACAGAGGGAAGCATTTTCTCAATAGGTATTAGCCTTTTCTAAGGTAAAAAGATTGTATTCAGGATAACGGGTGCAAAGGTAATTGATTTATGTCAATTGTGCAAATTTTTCTCCACATTTATTCACATATTTTTGAAAAGAAGTAAAAAAAATGCTTTTTCCTATCGACTTACTCCATACTTTTTATTAATTTTGCAGGCTGAACGGATTATATAATATATAATGTATTAACATGACAACAACAGACGCTAACATTCAGGAAGAGAAGCGCAGCTTGAGCTTCGTGGAACAAATAGTAGAGAAAGACCTCGCCGAGGGCAAGAACGGAGGCAGAATACAGACCCGCTTTCCGCCAGAGCCCAACGGCTATCTGCATATCGGCCACGCCAAGGCCATCGCCATGGACTTCGGCATAGCCAAGAAATACGGCGGCATTTGCAACCTCCGCTTTGACGACACCAACCCCGTGAAGGAGGACACCGAATATATCGAGAGCATCGAGAACGACATCAAGTGGCTTGGCTTCAACTGGGGCAACGTCTATTATGCCAGCGACTACTTCCAGGAGCTTTGGGACTTTGCCGTGTGGCTCATCAAGCAAGGACGCGCCTATGTTGACGAACAGAGTGCCGAGGTCATCGCCCAGCAAAAGGGAACGACGACCTCTCCCGGCACCAACTCGCCCTTCCGCGACCGTCCTGTGGAGGAAAACCTCAGGCTGTTCGAATTCATGAACAGCGGCAAGTGCGAGCCGGGCACACTCGTCCTGCGCGCAAAGATTGACATGGCTCATCCCAATATGCTCTTCCGCGACCCGCTCATCTATCGCGTGCTGAACATTCCCCATGTGAAGACCGGCGACAAATGGAACGCCTACCCCATGTACGACTTCACCCACGGACAGAGCGACTATCTGGAAGGAGTCACCCATTCTCTCTGCACGCTGGAGTTCGTTGAGCACCGTCCCCTCTACGACCTGTTCGTAACATGGATGAAGGAATACAAAGGCGAGACCGAGAACATCGAGGACTTCCGCCCTCGTCAGACTGAGTTCAACAAGCTGAACCTCTCCTACACGCTCATGTCGAAGCGCAATCTCCTGGCTCTGGTCAAGGAGAAGCTGGTCAACGGATGGGATGACCCGCGCATGCCGACCATCTGCGGATTCCGCCGTCGCGGCTACAGTCCCGAGAGCATCCAGAAGTTCATCGACAAGATTGGATACACCACCTACGACGCACTCAACGAGATGGCGCTCCTGGAAAGTGCCGTCCGCGACGACCTCAACAGCCGTTCCATCCGTGTGAGCGCTGTTCTCGATCCCGTAAAAGTAGTTATCACCAACTATCCGGAAGGACAAATCGAACAGCTTACCGCTATCAACAATCCTGAAAACGAAGCCGACGGAACCCATACCATTGAGTTCAGCAGGGAGATTTGGATTGAGCGCGATGACTTCATGGAAGAGGCAGAAAAGAAATTCATGCGCCTGGCTCCCGGCAAGGAAGTGCGCCTGAAGAACGCCTACATCATCAAGTGCAATGAGGAGAATGCATGCGAGAAAGACGCTGACGGCAACGTGACCACCATCTTCTGTACCTACGACCCGGAATCGAGAAGCGGGATGCCTGGTGCCAATCGAAAAATCAAGGGCAAGACCCTGCATTGGGTGAGCTGCCAGCATGCAGTCAAGGCAGAAGTCCGCCTCTACGACCGTCTGTGGAAGGTGGAAAACCCACGCGACGAACTGGCTCGCATCCGCGAGGAACAGCAATGCGACGCGGTTACGGCCATGAAGCAGATTATCAATCCCAACAGTCTTAACGTGCTCTCCAACTGTTATATCGAGCCCTATGCCGTCAACATGAAGCCCGGACAGTATCTGCAATTCCAGCGCATCGGCTATTTCATGGCCGACAACGACAGCACGCCAGAACGTCCCGTGTTCAACAAGACCGTAGGCCTGAAAGACACTTGGGCAAAAATGAACAAATAGCATAGATGTCTGAAAACTATTTCCAGTCAGGAGAATTCAAAGAAATACTCCGTCGCTTTGAGGAATCAGAACGTGGAGAGGCCTCGGAGTTCTTCGATTATGACCAATTGATGGATATTGCCGAGTATTACAACATGCTCGGCAATGTCAGCTATGCCAAGCAAATCATAGAAAAAGCCATCCACATCTTTCCCGATTCCATCTATCCGCAGGTTTTCAAGGCACGCATGGCGCTCGTCTGTGACAACGACCCTGCACTTGCACGCGACATCGTAAGCAACATTTCCGACACAACCGATCTGGAATATATCTACATCGTGGCAGAAATCATGCTCTACGAACAACAGTATGACAAAGCCGACTGCTATCTTGGAGAACTCTATACAGAGATGGACGAAGAAACGGCATTGGACTTTGTCATCGATGTGGCGACACTCTTTGCCGACTATGAGGACTCATTCCATGCAGAGAAATGGCTCATGTGCTCACCAGAGACCGATGCTGAGGACTATCAAGACATCAAAGGACGTATCGAAACGCTCAAGGGGAACTATGAGGAAGCGGAGAAGATCTTCAACGAGCTGCTTGACCAAGACCCCTACTCTACCGACTACTGGAACCACCTGGCCTCCGCACAGCTGCGGGCAGGCAAGTTTGGGGACAGCATACAAAGCTGCGAGTTCACGCTGGCCATCAATCCCGACGATGCCGATGCCGTCCTCCTTCGTGCCAACGCCCTTTTGCAGATAGCCTACTACGAGCAGGCTGCAAAAGCCTTTGCCAAGTATGCACAGCTCAGGCCCCAGGAAGAAACAGGCGAGCTCTATCAGGCTGTGGCCTTGAGCAACCTCAATTGTTTTGAGGAAGCTGTCACACACTATCAGCGAGCCGAAAAGTTATGTCACAAGTCATTGGACACGCTTCATGACATCTACCACGACCTGACATTCTGCCTGTCACGTCTGAAGCGGATGGACGAGGCGCTCGCCTATACTGACAAGCTGGAGAAACTTGCCAAAGACAGAGACTACGACATCGCCATCCTGAGAGGACACATCTACCTCGAAAACAATGATGCCGCCAAGTCAAGGGACTGTTTCCTGGAAGCCATTGCCTCATCGGAAGGAGATCCGGAGGTGTTTTTCAGGATAGCTATCTCCTCCATCGACAACGGCTATGTAGAGTATGCCTACCAATGTCTGCAGGTCATGTTTGCACTTGTTCCTGACGACTGGAAAGAAGGCTATGCATACCTCGCCCTCTGCTGCAAGGAACTGAACAAGAAAGACGAATATCTCACTGCCCTACAAACGGCCTGCGAAATAAATCCGGAAGAAGCCAAGACTGCCCTCGACTATCTCTTCCCGGACAGCGTAAGGCCAGAGGACTATTACGAATACACCATCCACCAGCATCAGGAAAACACCTGAGAAAAGCTTCATCTACAAATAATCAAATCCATAATAGCAAAATATGAATTGGATAACCTCACTCTTAGGAAACCTCAACTACGGCACCATCTTCTTTCTGATGCTGCTCGAAAGCACCGTGGTACCAGTCCCCTCGGAACTGGTCGTCTCCCCAGCCGCCTACCATGCAGCAGGCGGGAATCTGGACATTTTCCTTGTCATACTCTTCTCCACCCTTGGTGCTGATTGTGGAGCTACCATCAACTATCTGGCCGGATACTACTTGGGACGTCCGCTCATCTACAAGTTTGCCAACAGCCGATGGGGCCACCTCTGCCTGCTTAATCAGGAGAAAGTAGAGGAAAGCGAGCGCTACTTCTACAATCATGGCATGATAGCGACCATCACAGGACGACTCATTCCCGGCATCCGACACCTCATCTCCATCCCGGCAGGCCTGTCGAAGATGAACTACTGGCAGTTCCTGCTTTATACCACGCTTGGTGCAGGCGTATGGAACTGCATCCTCGCCGCCCTCGGCTGGTATCTCCATTCCTTCGTGCCTGAGAGCGAGCTCGACCAGACTATAGAACAATACGGCGATTATATAAAATATGCCATCATTGCACTTGTTGTCCTGGCGGTTGTGTTCTTCGTCATGAAACGACAACTGAAAAGAAAATAAAAAGAATGTAAAAATACTGACAAAGCTCCGACCTTCAAAGAATGTGAAAAGTCGGAGCTCTCTTTTTAAGAGCCGTTAAAGAGTGAAGTCAGAGTGTTAAAATGGAATAAAGAAACAAGACAAAATGGCAGTTAAATGAAAAATGCCATTATATTTGCATCAGTCATAACGACATCAAAAAAGATGTTTTCAGTTTATTAACAAACAGATAACAAAAAAGATAAGACAATGAAAAAGTACAGTAAGTATCTGCTTGCCGCCTTGTGTGTCGTATCATTGGCATTCTCAGCAAGCTCTTTGATGAAAGTGAATGCAGCAGGAAGCCCTGCGATGGTTGCCGGCCAACCGGTTGATCTTACCTATGCTGCAGACAAAGCACTACCTGCCGTCGTACATATTAAGTATGTACAGAACTCCAAAGTTCAGATGGTAGAAGTGGAAAGCAATCCGTTTGGCGACTTCTTCTACGATCCCTTCGGCTTCTTTGGAAATCCCGGAGGAAGCACACAGAAAGTTCCCCGCCGCACACAGAAGAAGACTGCGACCGGCTCTGGTGTCATCATCTCTCCCGACGGATATATCGTCACCAACAATCATGTTGTGGAAGGAGCTGATGAGTTGACCGTAACCCTCAACGATAATCGTGAGTTCTCTGCCCGTATCATCGGTACTGACAAAACGACAGACCTCGCACTCATCAAGGTGGATGGTAAGAACCTTCCGACATTACCCATCGGCGATAGCGACAAACTGAAGGTCGGCGAATGGGTCATTGCCGTCGGCAACCCCTTCGGCTTGAACAACACGGTTACGGCAGGTATCGTCAGCGCCAAAGCACGCTCTCTGGGAGCCAACGGCGTGGAGTCGTTCATCCAAACAGATGCTGCCATCAACCAAGGAAACTCTGGTGGTGCACTTGTCAACACGCAGGGACAACTGATAGGTATCAACGCTATGCTCACCTCTCCTACAGGCAGCAATATCGGCTATGGTTTTGCTATTCCTACAACCATCATGAACAAGGTGGTAGCAGACCTGAAGGAGTTCGGAACTGTTCAGCGTGCATTCCTTGGCATTCGTGGCGGCGATGTTCACTCCTATATTGACACGGAAAAAGAGAAAGGAAACGAGGTGGATCTCGGAACCAATGAGGGCGTATATGTGAGCGAAGTTGAAAACGACGGCGCGGCCTCACAGGCTGGTGTGGAGAAAGGAGATGTCATCATCGCCATCGACGGCAAGAAGGTTAGTAAAATGGCCGAGTTGCAGGAGATTATGGCCAACAAGCGTCCTGGCGACAAAGTGACCGTGACATATATGCATAACAAGAAGGAAAAGACAGAGACGGTTACTCTGAAGAATGCCCAGGGCAATACAAAAGTGATGAAACAGGCTGACCTTGACGTTCTGGGAGGAAACTTCCGGGAGATTACAGAACAGCAGAAAAAGCAACTGAACATCAGCTATGGCTTGGAAGTCATCAAGGTTAACAACGGCGCGCTAAAAGACAAAGGCATTTCCAAGGGCTTCATTATCCTTGATGTCAACGACGAGCCGATGAAGAAAATCGACGACCTGCAGGCAGCTGTTAAGTCTGCTTCCACAAGCAAGAATCCCGTACTCTTCATCAAGGGAGTCTGGCCAACAGGCAAGCCCGGGTATTTCGCCATTGAAGTAAGTGAATAAAGAGTTAAAATAAAAAAAGCGGCAAAATATTTGGTTCTGCCGCTTTTTTTTTGTAATTTTGCACGAATCTGAACAAAACAACGAACAAGCATGAGACAACTTAAAATCTCCAAGTCCATCACGAATCGTGATAGTGCCTCTCTTGAAACCTATCTTCAAGAAATTGGGCATGAAGAACTAATTAGTCCGGAAGAAGAGGTGGAGTTGGCTCAGCGCATCAAAAAAGGAGACCGCAAAGCCTTGGAAAGACTCACACGCGGAAACCTTCGTTTTGTTGTTTCCGTTGCCAAGCAATATCAGAATCAAGGACTGAGCCTTGCAGACCTGATTAACGAAGGCAACCTTGGACTCATCAAGGCTGCAGAACGCTTTGATGAAACAAGAGGATTCAAGTTTATCTCATTTGCCGTCTGGTGGATTCGTCAAAGTATTCTTCAGGCTTTGGCCGAGCAAAGTCGTATTGTGCGTCTCCCGATGAACCAGGTAGGGGCTGTGGGCAAAATCCGACGCATGCAGAACAAGTTCGAACAGGAAAACGAGCGTAAGCCCAACCTGAATGAAATTGCAGAAGGGACGAATCTCCCTGAGGAGAAAATTGAAGAGGCGATGAACACATCAAGCCGACAGGTGTCTGTCGATGCCCCCTTCTCCGATGCCGATGCGAACACGCTGCTCGACGTCATGCCAGACCAGAATGTGCCAATGGCAGACGAGGAGCTACTATTAGAGTCGCTTCAAAGTGAACTTGCCAAAGCCTTATTGTCGCTAAATGAGCGCGAACGAATCGTTATCCGTGCCTACTATGGCATTGACCAACCAGAAATGACATTAGGTGAGATTGGCGAGAAATATGGAATGACGCGCGAACGCGCACGACAGATCAAGGAAACGGCCATCCGACGTTTGCGCAAGGCAACCACCAACAAAATGCTAAAAGCTTATTTGAGTTAGGAACATTATAAACAGGAAATGAACTACAAAAAGATAATAATGACAAGCATAGCCGCAGTAGCTATGCTCATGATAGGAACAGGAAACGTCTGGGCTGTTAAGAAACAGGTTTCCATCTTTCTGTTCGGTATGTCACGCTCTCTTAACGACTCAACCGTTTACCTCACAGAAATTCAGGTAATGCCGACAGCCTTTATCGATTCAAAGACAAAGTTCCTTCTTCAGCGCGAAAAATATTCCGACCAACTGACAGAATATCTACAGAAACAGGGAGTGGACTACCCCACTACTATTACGGAGTATTCCACCAGCCGCAACAAGGCTGAGAAGAAATTCCTGAAACATCGGAATAAGTACATGCGCCATGGAGGCTTCGATGTGAAAATCATTACAACGGATTCATTCCTATACACCTCACCCGAAGAATAATGTCTGCCATTCACCATTTTAAACTGGCAGACCTTCATGTCTGCATTGAGTTCAAGCAGGAAGAAATCAACAACATGGAACTGATTCCTTCCTTTCTTCCGTTTGTAACGACTGACATCGAGTCGCCCTGCCTGTTCCATTTTGTCGTTGACGACACGCTCAAGCCCGTTCCCAAGAGTCAGCGTGAGCGCATTCGCATCTTTGATACAGGTAACGGAGATACCGTCGTTGACCTGCTCAAAGATGGCGGTTACCAATATATCGTTCGCAATTTGAAAAACGAGGACTGCAGCCTGCTTGTCACCAACAAGGACTTCTCAGAATGCCGCTGTGCACTCAATGGCAGCACATCCATGCGAACTTTCGGATTGAACAACGCACTCATGCTCGCCTTTGCTTTTGCCGGCTGTAGGAAAGAGGCTCTACTCATCCATGCCTCATTAGTAAGAAAAGACGGCTGGGGCTATCCCTTCATCGCTCAAAGCGGTACAGGAAAGAGCACTCATGTGGGACTTTGGCTGAAACATATCCCCGAGTGTGACATGATGAATGACGACAACCCCATCGTGCGCATCGTTGATGGAAAACCATACATCTATGGTGGTCCCTGGAGCGGCAAGACTCCTTGCTATCGCAACGTGAAGGCACCTCTGGGAGCCGTTACACGCATCGACCGCGCCCCAAAGAACTCCATTGAAAAGCTGTCACCCGTGGACGCGTTTATCTCTTTACTTCCTGCCTGCTCGTCAATGAAATGGGATACGGAAATCTATGACAATATATGCAGCATCGTAACACGCATCGTGGAAACAACTCCGATTTACACCCTACACTGCCTGCCTGACGAGGAAGCTGCACGTCTGAGCTATGCCACCATCAGAAGAGTATGACAATGAATAACCAGCATACCAACTCCATGCCTGGACAACACGAAGAAATCCATATTGCAAATGAACAATTGTTGCCCGAGGTCATAAGACTCCTTGAAGAAGGCCATACAGTCACCATACGGCTGCGAGGTTTCAGCATGCGGCCATTTCTTCAGGACAACCGCGACACAGCACTACTTACGCAAGTCAAAGAGTTGCGCGTCAACGATCCTGTGCTGGCAGAAGTGATGCCCCGGAAATATGTTCTCCATCGCATTATCAGTATCAACCGCGGAAGAGTCATCCTCAGAGGCGATGGAAATCTCACGACAGAAGAATGCCTTGTCTCTGACATAAAAGGGGCCGTTATAGGTTTCTATCGCAAGGGAAGAAGCAAGATTGACTATGTTGACGGATACAAGTGGCGTGTATATTCATGGTTTTGGACCAGACTCTATCCCCTACGTCGCTATCTGCTTTTTGCATTGCATCCACACATACCCGCACGATTTAAGAAAACAAAAAATAACAACACGAAATAAACATGAAAATAAAAGAAGGTTTCAATCTACGCTCCATTTGTGGAGAGTATATCATGGTAGCAGAAGGAAAGATGAACATCGACTTCTGCAACATCATCAATCTGAATGATACGGCTGCCTACCTCTGGAAGCAACTAAGTGCAAAGGGCAAGGAATTCAACGTCGATGACATGGCCGACCTGCTTGTCAAAGAGTACGAGGTGGACAAGAATACAGCCCTTACCGATGCTGCTGCTTTAGCAGAGCAATGGGCAAAGGCTGGTATCATTGAGCCATAAAGAACATTCATCTCTATTCCACACGGACTTCCAGGGGACTGTGTAATGCTTCCATGAAGTCCTCTAATCGCACCTTCCATTCCCGTTGGGTGCGCACATCGTGCTTAGACCATGCCGATCCGAAATAGTAAGTGACCATCTGCTTGTCCTTGATGTTCTTCACAACGCCAAGCGCATGTCCCTCTATGCCTCCCTGCGGTTTATCCAAAGGTAAGAAACGTGTGTCACAACCATCTGGGAAAAGTGCTCCAACATAAATCTGGAAATTGTGCTTGTCAGGCGTATCCGTCGGATCAGCATACTGCACATAGTCGCTCCCAAGCTCGTAGGCATCCTTGTCAGCAGAATGAATAACAACACCCGTTGCAAAATCAATGGGAGTGGACAAGCCTTCATACCACACAACCACCTTGTTGAAATTGGAGCCTTTGTCGAGACTAATCATACGATGCTCTACTACGCTTGAGTCATTTCTCACCACAGCAGGATGATAAGTCAGTCTGACGGTAAAGCGGAGCGGTCCATTGTCCAGAATATCGTAATCCTTATAACAATAGGGCATGATGAGGTTCTTGCCATCAAGCAAAGCTGGCGTTCCACATCCCAAAGTGGCTCCTACAGAATAACAGTCAAGACCATTGCCGTGATCCAGATGGAAACTAGTCCTGAGATCCTCTTCACGCCACTTGTCCCCCTGCTTGCGTTTTGAATAGATATTTTTAAGGATGTTGCCATCGTAGTCGGCCGTATAGCGGTCTTCTACAACTATTTCAGGAGTATTCTTTGTCCAGACATCCACGCCGAAGGAGCGTTCTCCTGTTTTTTGGAGGGCAGGTCCATAGACACGATAGGCGCCTCGGTCGTTCTCCCAAGCAATATCATCCTTGCGTGTGGGGTACATCTTACCGAAAACCCATTGCTTCATCTGTGTGGGAACGCCTTTGGAAACCGTGTACTTGGCTGTACCATGAGGACGAACAGCCACATCAATGAGCAAGTGGTTGTCATAGGTCAGCTGATAGTCCACTTGCTGTCCAAATGCATTCTTCACGACGAAACCATCATCAGCCTGTAAGTTCAACGTTTCCGCAACGGGTTGGAAGTCTATTTCCACAAGTTCTTGCCTCTGCACATCTTCGTTGTTTAAGACGGTAATGGTCACCGTCTTTGCTGCCTGCATCTGCAGGGGCATCCATAATGCAGCCAGCAGCAATAGTCTTAACATCCTATACATTGTAATATTCGCTATATACAATAATTACAGAATCGCTTAATGCAAATCCTTACTTCTTTAATTCTTCCATAAAGAATTGGGAAATCTGACGGAGAAGATGATTACGCGTGTTGCCTCCATAGATGCTATGGTTCCGATTAGTATAAATATTCATCTTAAAATCCTTGTCCGCCTGCACGAGAGCCTCCGTATATTCAAAGACATTCTGGGGATGAACGTTGTCATCTGCCAATCCGTGACAAAGCAACAGCGAACCACATAAATTATTCGCACGCGTGATGGGATTATTCTCATAACCGCTGGGGTTCTCCTTCGGCGTACGCATATACCGCTCCGTATAGACAGAATCGTAAAAACGATAGCTCGTTGGCGGAGCAACGGCCACACCAGCCTTGAAGACTCTCCTACCCTCACTCATGCTCATGAGCGTGCAGAATCCGCCATAGCTCCACCCCCAAATACCAATACGTTCCTTATCTACATAGGTCTGTTTGCCAAGCCAAAGCGCCGTTTCAACCTGATCCTTGGCTTCAAGATTGCCTAACATCTGATAGGTACACTTTTCAAACTCAGCTCCTCTACCGCCAGTACCTCTTCCATCAACACATACTACGATAAATCCCTGATCGGCAAGGTAGTAGTCAAACATGCCACCTTGACCCATCGAGCCCACATTCCAGGAGTTCACGACCTGCTGACTACCAGGTCCGCTATACTGGAACATGATAACTGGATATTTTTTTGCTTCGCTAAAGTCCTTGGGTACGATCATCCATCCATCAAGTTCCACACCTTCAGATGTCGTAAAAGTAAAAGTACGCTTCGGCGTAATACCAACCTGCGCAAGTTTGTCTCGGAGTTCTTGGTTATCCTGCAACGTGGAAATAACCTTTCCTCGGTTGTCACGCACAGTATAAACAAAGGGTGTGTCACGATTGCTCCAAGTGTTGATGAAAAACTTGTAGTCTCCTGAGAACTTCGCAGCGTTCCAGCCTTCATCAGTAGAGAGTCTATCCGTCTTTCCGTTCTTGTGAGATACATAAATCTGGCGGTCGTGAGCATTCAGCGATGCTGCCTGATAATAGACGTCACCCGTCTGCTCATCATAGCCATAGACAGCCGTCACGACTGTGCTGCCCGTACCTATCTGACGTTCCAACGTACCATTTAAGGTATAAAGATAAAGATGCATAAAACCATCGCGCTCACTAGGAAGCAGGATGTGACCTTTTGTAACGATAATGTTGGCCAACACCTCTTCATTCACATACTTTTTGTCCGTTTCCCTAAGAAGGAGTTGTGAAATGGTGGAGCGCGGGTTGACGGAGTAAATGTTCAACACATCCTGATGACGATTCATGGTATAAACGAGAATCTTGTCTGGATCGTCAGTAGGCAATATGCGAGGCATGTAGCCTTCAGCATCGAGGGGTACTTGCAATTGCTGTGTCTTGCGACTCTTAATGTCATAAGCCCAAGCCGTGACCTGTGAGTTATCTTCCCCTGCCTTAGGGTATTTGTAGCTGTAGAAGCCTGGATAAAGTTTATAATCCTCTCGTTCCGGATGGCTTCCACCAAAGAGTTGTAGGGAATACTCTCTGACATTTTTTTCTTCAAAACGCACCCAACATATCTGCGTTCCATCAGCATTAAAACATAGTGCACTATTATACTCAAACTCTTCCTCATATACCCAGTCAGGAATGCCATTAATCACCTCATTGAACTTACCGTCCTTGGTTACCTGGCTCTCAGCATTATCGTAGAGCAGTTTCACCAGGAAAATATTATTATCGCGCACAAAGGCCACCTGCATGCCATCTGGGCTCCATGTAGGAGCCTGCTGTGGTCCGCCGTCAGAAAGCAGCTCCAACTTCTTTGTGCGAACATTATAAATATAATATATGGACTTAAACGAACGTCGGTAGACATATTCTGTCTTTGTACGGATGAGCATGCGCTGACCGTCTGGCGACATCGTGTAACCATCAAAACGATCAATATGTTCGCCCTGAGTGTCGTTGACGTCGAAGAGCACGGCCGTTTGCTGACCGGACTTAAAGGAATACTGTACGATGCGTTTGCCATCTTCGCTGATACGCGCATACTGGTCAGTGCCGATGATTGGATTAACGCCTGTAACATGCTTCGCGGCAAATGTTCCATTAGTGACATCCTTCAAACTGATGGATTCTTCTGCATAACCGCTGACGGCAGTTACGATACTAACGAATAGAATTAGTGCTATTTTTCTCATTTCTCTTTTTTGATAGAAGCTAAATAGATTTGACTGCAAAGTTACGAATAATCACGCGAACAACAAAATTATTTCCCATGAATTGATTTGCTTGCCTAATTATTGAAACTATGCTGGAAAGTAACATGGGAAAGGGGGAAAAGGGAATTTCCCTATCAATAATTTGGATGATTCAAAGAAAGTTTATATCTTTGCGAACGCAAATATTTAAAGGTAGAAAATAAGAAGAAAATATAAATAACAATATAAACACATTATTTAAATGAAAGACTTTTTAAAATACGTTTCCGCCACCGTGGTGGGAATTTTAGTATTTACAATTATTGCCGGTATTCTCACTATGATGAGTCTTGTTGGTATGGTTGCATCTGGCCAGGCCACCAAATCCGTAAAGGACAATTCTGTCCTCGTACTCAACCTTTCAGGACAGATGCAAGAACAAGCTGAAGATGACATCATGAGCATGCTCTCCTATTCCGTATCTGAGCAACCTGGACTTCAGGAAACGCTCAATGCCATCAAGAAAGCCAAGGACTGCGAAGAGATTAAGGGCATTTATATTGAAGCAGGTGCTTTCAGCGCTGACTTTGCACAGCTTCAGGAAATTCGTCAAGCCCTGCTCGACTTCAAGAAATCAGGAAAATGGATTATTGCCTATGGCGATGTCTATACGCAGGGGACATACTATCTAGCGTCTGCTGCCGACAAAGTTTATCTGAACCCACAGGGTGAGGTTGACTGGCACGGACTGGGAGGACAGCCCATGTTTGTAAAAGACCTGCTCCAAAAGTTCGGCGTAAGATTCCAGGTTGTTAAAGTTGGAAAATACAAAAGTGCTACGGAGATGTTTACCGAAGATAAGATGAGCGACTTCAACCGCCACCAGACTGAAGTATACATCAACGGACTCTGGGACAATGTATGCAAGGAAGTGGGAGCCAGCAGGAAGTTGTCTGTAGAAACACTAAACATCTATGCTGACAGTCTGATTATGTTCTCCCCGCAAGAATATCTCATCAGCAAGAAAATGATTGATGGCCTTCTCTATCACGACCAGATTAGGGGCGAGGTGAAGAAACTGCTAAAACTGGAAGAGAAGGACGAGATAAATCAGGTCACCATTGGAGACATGCAAAACGTCAAGGAAAAGGCCGACGGAGACCTGATTGCCGTCTACCTGGCTTATGGTGAAATCGTGGATACGGAGTCAATGGGACTCATGGATGGCAATGGTCACAAGATTGTATCCGGCCCCACATGCAAAGATCTTGAAAAATTGATGAATGACGACAAGGTGAAAGCCGTAGTCATCCGTGTCAACTCACCTGGCGGCAGCGCCTATGCGTCCGAACAGATATGGAGGCAAGTAAGCCTGCTCAAAGAGAAAAAGCCCGTAGTCATCTCCATGGGAGGATATGCTGCCTCCGGAGGCTACTATATCAGCTGTAACGCCAACTGGATTGTGGCTGAGCCCACAACGCTGACGGGTAGCATTGGCATCTTCGGAATGATTCCCGACTTCAGCCAACTCGTCACACAGAAACTTGGCGTAAAATTTGATGAAGTGAAGACAAACAAGCACTCCACCTTTGGCAACACGCTGGCAAGACCTATGTCAGAAGAGGAAATCAGCTATCTCCAGCGCTATATCAGCCGCGGCTACTCTACCTTCCGCCAGCGCGTAGCTGACGGACGTAAGTTGTCAACTGAGCAGGTGGAGGAGATTGCACAAGGACATGTATTCCTCGGACAGGATGCATTGAACATCAAACTAGTGGACGAGCTCGGTGGACTTGACGTTGCCGTAGCCAAAGCTGCCAAACTGGCTAAGCTTGACGAATATTACACACAGACATTCCCCGAGAAGGGCAATGTGCTTGAACAGATTCTCGAACAAGCAACAGGACAAGGAACCTATCTCGATAATCAGATGAGAGCCATGCTGGGCATTTACTACGAGCCCTTCATGCTTATGAAAACAATGAACGGACAGGCCATCGTGCAGGCACGCATGCCTTTCTGGATAAATGTGAAATAACAGGGAGATAATAGGGAGATAATAGGGAGTGAGAGAAAAAGATGAGAACAGAAGGTGACATGATAAAAATCAGGAAATGGCTGCTGCCTCTGAGTTGGATATACGGACTCGGAGTCAGGTTTCGCAACCACCTTTTTGAAATTGGGGCGTACAAGAGCCGTTCCTTCATGATTCCTGTCATCTCCGTAGGCAACATCACCGTAGGAGGTTCCGGAAAGACGCCCCATGTGGAATACCTCATCCGTCTCCTTAACAAAAACATGAAGGTTGCCGTACTCTCACGCGGGTACAAGCGAAAAAGCAAAGGCTACATCCTCGCTGACGAAGACTCTACGATGAAAGACATCGGCGACGAACCTTTCCAGATGAAAAGAAAATTCGACAATATCTATGTTGCCGTTGACAAAGACCGATGTCATGGAATAGACATGCTCACAAATAATAAGGAGAGCAGCGATGTGGATGTCATCCTCCTCGACGATGCCTTTCAACACCGCTATGTCAAGCCGGGCATCAACATTTTGCTTGTGGACTATCACCGACTTATCATTTATGATAAACTCTTGCCTGCAGGACAACTCAGGGAACCTCTCAGCGGAAAAGATCGCGCCGACATCGTCATTGTCACAAAATGTCCGAAAGACTTGAAACCTATGGAATACAGGGTGCTCATCAAGCAACTCAACCTTTTCCCCTATCAGGAATTGTATTTCACAACATTCGAGTACGAATCGCTAAAGCCCCTTTTCCCCATCGGCGCAGAAAAATACTGCCAACCCTTAGGGCACCTGCCAAAGGACACCAACATCATGCTCCTTACCGGAATTGCCTCACCCAAACAGATGAAGCAAGACATACGCGCCTACTGCCCATCAATATACTCAATGGCATTTGGCGATCACCACTTCTTTACACCCAAGGATATTGTTCACATAAACAACTTCTTTGAAAAAATTCCAGAGCCTAAGATTATCATCACAACAGAAAAAGACGCCACAAGACTCCAACTGACTGAGGGGCTCTCAGACGAAGTTAAGGCTCGCCTCTTCACACTACCCATACACGTTCACTTCATGTTAGGGAAAGAAGAATCGTTTAACACAAAAATACTGAGTTATGTACAAAAAAATTCAAGAAACAGCATCCTGGCTAAAAGAAAGGATGACCACAAGCCCACAAACAGCAATCATCCTGGGAACAGGCCTCGGACAATTAGCTTCAGAAATAACTGACACTTACGAATTTCCCTACGAAGAAATTCCCAACTTTCCCGTTTCAACGGTAGAAGGCCACAGCGGAAAGCTTATCTTTGGCAGACTCGGAGGCAAGGACATCATAGCCATGAATGGACGATTCCATTACTACGAAGGCTATGACATGAAGCAAGTAACCTTTCCCGTACGAGTGATGTACGAATTAGGAATCAAAACGCTTTTCGTCAGCAATGCAGCTGGAGGCATGAATCCCGCATTTAAGATTGGCGATATGATGGTCATTACCGACCACATCAACTTCTTCCCGGAACACCCTCTACGCGGAAAGAACTTTCCTACCGGGCCGCGATTCCCGGACATGCATGAGACCTATGACCACGAGCTTATTGCATTGGCCACACAAATTGCCAAAGAAAAGAAAATCAGACTAGTATATGGCGTTTACCTGGGCGTTCAAGGCCCAACTTTTGAGACACCTGCTGAATATAAGATGTATCGCGCTATGGGAGGTGATACCGTCGGTATGTCAACGGTACCAGAAGTCATCGTTGCCCACCATTGCGGCATCCGCACCTTCGGCATCAGCGTTGTCACAGACCTGGGTGGCTTTGACTGTCCTATAGAAGTTAGCCATGAAGAAGTTCAGGAGGCTGCCGACAAGGCGCAGCCGCTGATGACAGAAATCATGCGCGAAATGATTAGAAGAAGCTAGAATGGAGATTGCACGATTAGGGGAATTTGGCCTCATTGACCGCTTGACCAAAGACCTTCAGTTAAAAAACAAATCAACAAAGTACGGCGTAGGTGATGACTGCGCCGTACTCTCCTATCCGGGAAAAGAAGTGCTCGTCACCACAGACATGCTTATGGAGGGCATTCACTTCGACCTCACCTACATCGACATGCAGCATCTGGGCTATAAGGCAGCAATGGTCAACATCAGCGATATCTTTGCTATGAACGGAACACCCAAGCAGATGCTCGTAAGCCTTGCATTGGGCAAACGCTTCAAAGTAGAAGATCTTGACGAATTCTACCAGGGGCTGAGGGCTGCCTGTGAGAAATGGAACATAGACATCGTCGGTGGAGACACGACCTCTTCCTACACAGGATTGGCTATCTCCATCACCTGCATAGGTGAAGCCTATAAGGAGGAGATTGTCTATCGCAACGGAGCCAGGGACACCGATTTGATTTGTGTATCAGGAGACCTTGGAGCCTCATATATGGGACTTCAGCTGCTGGAACGCGAAAAGGCGGTTTACTACCAACAACTGAAAGAGCATCAGGAAAAGCAGGAAGGCCAAAAAGAGTTTGACTTCGAGCCTGACTTCGCAGGCAAGGAATATCTTGTACAAAGACAGCTCCAACCGGAAGCACGCGGCGACATTATCGAAAAACTCCGTGAGGCAGGCATCAAGCCTACAGCCATGATGGACATCAGCGATGGACTCTCCAGCGAGCTCCTCCACATCTGCAAGCAAAGCAATGTAGGTTGCCGCGTCTATGAGAAAAACATTCCCATCGACTATCAGACGGCCGTGATGGCAGAAGAACTCAACATGAACGTCACCACTTGCGCCCTTAACGGAGGTGAGGACTATGAGCTGCTTTTTACCATTCCTATCGGCGACCATGAAAAGATTGAAGCCATAGAGGGGGTGAAACTCATCGGTCACATCACCAAGCCGGAGTTGGGAGCACAGCTTATCTCTCGTGACGGGCAAGAATTTGAACTCAAAGCACAAGGATGGAACCCACTCAAATAAGTATTCTTGGGTTTCTTTCAGATAAAATTCTTAAAAACTGCAAAATAATTGGTCAAAAGTTTGGCCAATTATTTTTTTCTTATTACCTTTGCACCGCAAATGAAAGGAACGCACATATGGTGCCTTAGCTCAGTTGGTAGAGCATCGGACTGAAAATCCGTGTGTCCCCGGTTCGATTCCTGGAGGTACCACTCCTCCTTTCATCCGCCCGACAAAAGAGAAATCTGGAGTCGGGCTTTCTTTTTATTGTAATTGGGATGGGTAGTCTGGTATTCCTCAGACTCATTCGCCAATCAGTTTCTCAACTGTCGGACAGGAAAGGTGAAATAGGTATCCGGGAAGGGTTCATTTTTCAACGTGAAGTGCCACCACTCCGTTTCAAACGGTTTGAATCCGTGACGCATCATAGCCTGACGCAAGATCATACGGTTACGAAACTGCTCTTCCGTAATGCTGCGCCCAGCAGGACTCTGACTGCTGTCTCCAGTATATTTGCCAGTATCTGGATTCCCGCAGAAATCAGGATGGCTCTCCGGCCCGAACCAGTCAAAAGTTCCTCCCATATCGAGTTCTTTTTCCGTCTTCATGTCGAAAAGAGTCAAATCAACGGTACTTCCACGCGTATGACCACTTTTGGCACAAATATATTCCTGATCAAATAACACACTTTTGTCAAGATCAGAATAGAAGTAAGACTTCATGCAAGTATCAGGGATATCTTCAGCCCAGCGCACAAAGTGGTCAACGGCCTTCTGAGGACGATATGCATCATAGATTTTCAGTCTGTAGCCCAGTTCTACGACGTCGTCACTCACAGCCCGCAAGCTGTCGGCGGCGGCTTTCGTCAGCAAAGCAGTAGGTTCCAGGTAGCCATCAATACGAGTGCCCACGAAATTGTATGTTCCGAAATAACGGATTTCCAGGATTGCATCAGGAACAATGTCGGTCAAAGTTACAAACTGGCTTGTATCTTCCGTAGCTGTCAGCTCTGACTTTTTTTGATTCTGGCAGGCTGTCATGATCCCGCAGAGCACGAGGACAACGGGTAAAGTCCATATTTTTCTAATTTGCTCGTTCGTCATATATTTGAAATTTTAGTAGTTATTTGATGAGTGCAAAGTTAATGTTTTTTCAAGGAAAATTTCATTTTTACTGAAAGAATCTGACCGTTTACAGATATTTTTTTATAGACGAACGAAGCTTGCTATATTTGCAGCGTCAATAATCAACAACAACATAAGACATGAAGAAAACAATTTATTTTATGATGCTCGCTACATCAATGGCAATGATGATGTGTTGTTCAGAGGATGAAACCTTCAGTCCATATCTTGATGCCAACAACTGGAATGGTGCAAACATGACGGGTAGTTCTACCACAACTGGTGAGCTGACCACCTTCGATATTGCCATAGACAAAGTGACAGCAGAGCCAACGGAGGCTGCCACCACATACTTTCCCGATGAGGAAGACGATTGGGGAAACAACACGTTTACGACAGAAGTGGAAATCAACCTGTCAAATCCTATAGCAAAGACAGAGAACGGCGTAGTGATTACGGTCAACGGCGGACATATCACAGCTAATCACGGAGAGACGAAAAAAGTATGCTATAAGGTAAGTGGTACAACAACCAATGGTTCGCTGACAATCATCGGCGACAAGAAATATGCTGTCATACTCGATGGAGCCAACATCACCAATCCTGATTCAGCAGCATTGAACTTGCTGAGTGGTAAACGAGCTTTCGTCATTTTGGCCGAAGGCAGTACAAACACCTTGGCCGATGGCACAGGCGGCAATCATAAGGGTGCGCTCTACTGCAAAGGCAAGCTCCTTTTCAATGGTACAGGTTCACTCAGCGTTATGGGTAATACAAACAACGGTATCCATTCTGCCGACTATATCGTATTCAACAAAGGTAACAATGTATATGTAAAATCTTCCGCCAATCACGGCATTAAGGCCAACGACGGTATCTACATCAACGGCGGCATACTGAACGTAGAAGTTTCAGCAGCGGCAGCCAAAGGCATCAACTGCGAGAGTCACATTATCATAAATGGAGGGCGCACGACCGTACTGACTACTGGCGGCGGCACCTATGACACAGAAGAACTTGAGGCTAAGGGAGCTGCCTGCATCAAGGCCGACTCCATCCTTACCGTCAACAGAGGAGAACTGCGACTGAAGAGCACAGAATCTGGCGGCAAAGGCATTAGCGTAGATACGGAAGCCCTTTTCAACGGCGGCAGTATTTATGTCGTCACCACAGGCGGGCAATACAGTAACTCCGGCGACACCTCCTCTCCCAAGGGAATTAAGGTTGATGGCAACATCAACGTCAACGGAGGACAAATATGGGTGCGCACCAGCGGCTACAATGGCGAGGGCATTGAAAGCAAAAAGGAACTCCGCATCAACGCCGGCGAAGTGGCCAGCTACGCCTACGATGACGCTATCAATTCAAAAAGCACAATGACCATCAGCGGCGGCTATGTCTATGCACACGGACAAAACAACGACGGCATCGATGCCAACGGCAACTGCTACATCAAGGGCGGTACAGTCTACGCCGTCTGCTCAGGACAGCCTGAAGTGGCCATTGATGCAAATACAGAAGGTGGCTACAAGCTCTATGTTGAGGGTGGTACCATCGTTGCCATAGGCGGTCTGGAGAACGGTTCACAATTCACCCAGTCTTGCTGGCAGGCCTCATCATGGACAGCAAGCACTTGGTATGCGCTAATGACCGGCAGCAGCACCTTCTCGTTCAAGACGCCTACCGGCGGTGGCAGCGGTTTGGTGGTATCCGCAGCTTCTCAGCCATCACTCCTTTCTGGAGTAAGCGTCAACGGCGGCACCTCTTATTTCGGAGGTCTGGGCATTATCGAAGGCAGCGCCAACGGGGGCACCTCTATCTCACTCTCCAGCTACACAGGCGGAAACAGCATGGGCGGCGGTATGGGCGGATTTCCCAACGGAGGCGGTCCTAATGGAGGAGGCCCCAATGGTGGAAATCCAAATAACTGGTAGAGATAAAACCAAGAAAAAACAAGAGAAGCCCGCTAATTGGCGGGCTTCTTCTTTGCTGGCGGAGAGAGAGGGATTCGAACCCCCGGCACCTCTCAGTGCGACGGTTTTCAAGACCGTTGTAATCGACCACTCTACCATCTCTCCAGTGGGCTTACTTGCTTGAAAGCGGGTGCAAAAGTACAGATAAAAGTTGAGAAACAAGAAGTGGGAAATGAGTTTTTTCGACATGTTAAACAATTTTAACTCATTTGCAATAAAAACTATGAACTACGAAACATGGACTATGAATAAAAAATATGTACCTTTGCAGCATGATTTACCCACAGAACTTCGAAAGCAAGATTGGTTTTCATGAAATCAGGAAGATGCTCAAGGAGCAATGCCTGAGTTCGTTGGGAAAGGAACAGGTGGACGGCATCAGTTTCTCTTCCGATGTTGCTATTGTCAACGAGCGGCTTTCTCAGGTGCGAGAATTCCGGCGTCTGCAGGAAGAGCATGAAGACTTTCCCATGCAATACTTCTTCGATGTTCGCGAAGCCGTCACCCGTATCCGTCTGACAGGCACCCATCTGGAGGAAGAAGAAGTATGGGACCTGCGCCGCTCGCTGGAGACCATCGCCAGAATCGTTTCCTTCCTTTCCAAGGAAGATGAATCAGAGAAGCCGCCCTACCCTGCCTTGTATCGTCTCTGCGAGGGTGTGGAGACCTTCCCTTGGTTAATCCGCAGGGCAGACTCTATTCTCGACAAGTTCGGGAAAATCAAGGATAGCGCCTCAATGACGCTCTCCAGCATCCGACATGAACTGGCCAAAACGGAAGGAAGCATCTCGCGCACTCTATATACCATATTACATGCCGCGCAGAAAGATGGCGTGGTGGACAAGGACGTTGCTCCCACTATGCGCGACGGTCGTCTCGTCATTCCTGTCGCGCCAGGTCTGAAGCGCAAGATTAACGGTATCGTACACGACGAGTCGGCAACGGGAAAGACTGTCTTCATTGAGCCTACGGAGGTGGTGGAAGCCAACAACAAGGTACGCCAGCTGGAAGCAGAGGAAAGACGAGAGGTCATACGCATCCTCACCCTTTTCTCCGACGACGTGAGACCTCACATACAACCCATCATCAACTCCTACCAGTTGCTGGCCGTCATCGACCTGCTCCACGCAAAGTCGGCACTCGCCAGACAGATGCAAGCCATAGAGCCTCTTGTGGAAGACGAGCCCTTGATAGACTGGACGCTCGCCATCCATCCGCTGCTCCGGCGTTCGCTGGAGAAACAGGAGAAGAAGGTGGTGCCGCTGGATATTCATGCCGACCGTCTGCTCATCATCAGCGGCCCCAATGCCGGAGGAAAGTCGGTATGCCTGAAGACCGTAGGACTTTTGCAATATATGCTCCAATGCGGATTGTCCATCCCTCTTGGCGAACACTCAAAGACGGGTATCTTCCGAAACATCATGATAGACATCGGCGACGAGCAAAGCATAGAGGATGACCTCTCCACTTACTCCAGTCATCTGACCAACATGAAGCAGATGATACGCTATGCCGAAGCCCACACTCTTCTGCTCATCGATGAGTTTGGAGGCGGCACGGAGCCCACCATCGGCGGCGCCATTGCAGAAGCCGTGCTGAAGCAGTTCTGGCAGAAGCAAACCTTTGGCGTCATCACCACCCACTACCAGAATCTGAAACACTTTGCCGACAGCCATCAGGGAGTCGTCAATGGGGCTATGCTCTACGACCGCCATGAGATGCGCCCCCTGTTCCAGCTTTCCATCGGGCAGCCGGGCTCATCGTTTGCCATCGAGATAGCCAGGAAGACAGGACTTCCTGAAGAAGTTATCAGCGAAGCCAGCGACATTGTGGGCCGTGACTACATACAAAGCGACAAGTATCTTCAAGACATCGTTCGCGACAAGCGCTACTGGGAGAACAAGCGCCAGACTATCCACCAGCACGAAAAGAAGCTGGAAGTGAGGGGTGAGAAGCTGGACGCCAGTATCGAGGAGATTGAACGCGAGCGCAAGGCCATCCTGCGCCGCGCAAAAGAGCAAGCCGAAGAACTGCTGCGCGAAGCCAACCGCCGCATTGAGAACACCATCCGCGAGATTAAAGAGGCACAGGCCGAGAAGGAGCAGACGCGCATCGCGCGTGAGGAACTGCAAGCCTTCCGCCAGGAAGTCCAGAGCGATGACACGCGTGGACTGATGAGCGAGGAAGACTTTGCCCGGAAACTCCGCCAACTGGAAGAACGCAAAGCACGCAAAGCCCAACGCAAGGAGAAGAAGGAGCAAGAGGCAAGGAGACAGGGGGGGCAAGGAGTTCAAGGAGTTCAGGGAGTTCAGGGAGTTCAGGGAGTTCTGGAAGTTGGAAATCAGGTACGCATCAAAGGCACTAGCAGCATCGGCGAGATTGAGAGCATTCAGGGCAAGCAGGCTACCGTCATCTTCGGCGACCTGCGCTCGAAAATCAAGTTGGAGCAACTGGAAAGAATCTCGAGAGCTGAAGGACGTGAAACGAGAAGTGAGAACAGCATTGGAAAGTTCGCCCACCTGGCCATTCAGACCACCCGCATGACACGCGACACCATTGAAGACCGCAAGCAGAACTTCCATCAGGACCTCGATGTGCGGGGACTGCGCGGAGACGAGGCCGTCAACGCCGTGATGCACTTCATCGACGATGCCATTCTCATGGGTATGAGTCGCGTGCGCATCCTTCACGGCACGGGAACAGGCATCCTCCGACAGCTCATCCGCCAATACCTGAACACCGTTCCCAACGTACTCAAGGCAAGAGACGAGCATGTACAGTTCGGGGGAGCAGGAATCACAGTTGTTGACCTTGAATAGCAAAATGGATATAAAGAAGATTAACGAGAAGCTAAAAGCATTCGTATGCAAGTTCAGAGAGTGGCAGCAACGCCCGTATCAGGTGAAGGGTCTCTCTGAAGAAGAACATGTATGTGCCACCTGCAACACACAGTATAAAGGAAACTTCTGTCCCTGCTGCGGACAGTCGGCAAAAGTAGGCAGATATTCCGTCAAGAACACCTTCCTGCTCTTTCTGGAGGTGTGGGGGCTGGGTAACCGCAGTATGTTCCGCACCCTTCGCGACCTTATCCTGCGTCCAGGATACATGATCCGCGACTACCTGGGAGGCATGCAGATGGCCTATTTCCCCCCGTTTAAGCTGTTCTTCCTGAGTTTTATGCTCTCTGTCCTCGTTAGCACCGGCTTCAACATCAAGGGTGAGAACAATTTACAGCAGACGGTCAGCAGTTTTCAGAAAGACATGTGGGAAGACGAAGAAGACGAAGCTCCTACCAAAGTGGAAGATCCTGAAAAGGAAGCAAAACTCAAGGAATTACTCATAAAATACATCAAGCCTTCCCTTGACAAAACGATCTTATGGGTTTACAACCATCCCAACTTCGCTACGCTACTCTGGCTGCTAATCTTCTCCACGCCCCTATACCTGCTGTTCCGGCATTGTCCGAACAAGCCCGACCTGCGCTTCTCCGAGTTCTTCGTGACAATGGTCTATACAACCACCGTCATGAACCTTATCGAGACTGTGGACGAGTTCTTCCGCCTCGAATCAACCACACTCTCGCTTTGCAGCTATGCCTATAGTCTCATCCCGCTCAAGCAGTTCAGCGGCTACAGCTTAAAACGCACGCTGTTCAACCTTGTCCTATCGCTAATGATTATTGGCGTCACGGCTATGGCTCTTCTGGCTTTGGTCATCGTAGGTTTCTATCACTATTTTTCGTAATGCCTGCCGGCGCGCAGGCATTCAAATAAAAAGACCTTAGCTGTCATTCGAAACGAGTTTCAATGCCAACTAAGGACTTTTTCTTTGAGCCTCTTGTCGGATTCGAACCAACGACCCCGAGATTACAAATCACGTGCTCTGGCCAACTGAGCTAAAGAGGCGGGTGGGCAAGCTACCCGTATCGCGCCGCTACAACCAACTACCTTTGCTACGTTCCCGTCCTGGAGGATTCGAAGGGAGCTGGCCGTACGGGACTTGCCCATATCTGCTCGAAAGCGGGTGCAAAGGTACAACAAAAATTGTAAACGCCGAAATATTTCATGAAGAAATTTGAAATGAAATATTTTTCGGTCTTTCCTGCCGCTTCTCAATATTTTTATTTACCTTTGCAGTTTGAAATCAAGAACAAAAAGGATGATAAACCCACAAGCCCTCATACAACTCAAGGCTTTTGCGCGACAAGACGGAGCTCTCACAGGACTGCTCTGGATTGCCAGTTTCGCAATGGTGATGACAGCGCCGGAGTCTCCGTGGGGGAACCTTCTGGCATTCCTCACCCCGTTTTTCGTAGGATGGAGGCTGACAAGCTTCCGCAACGGCGCCCTCAACGGAAAGATTTCGCTGCGCCGCGCCTTTGCCTATTGCACCTACACCTTCATCTACGCATCCCTCATCTTCGCAATAGCGCAATATGTGTACTTCCGCTTCCTCGATCACGGCCTTTTCAGCAACATGATGGCCAACTCGCTACAGCTGCTGGAGCCCTTCTACGAACAGAGCGGCATCGGCAAGCAGGAACTGGAAGAAACCATGAAGCAGATGATGGACATGCGGCCTATCCATTGGGCCATCATGTTCATGATACAAAACATAGTGGTAGGACTCTTCCTTGCACTCCCCATAGCGCTGGTATGCAAGCGCACGGCAGAGGTTTCGCCACAATAATCAAAACAGAACCTAACAACAAGAGAACATCATGGATATATCTGTCATTATCCCCCTCTACAACGAGGAAGAATCGCTGAAGGAACTATACAGCTGGATTGAAAAGGTGATGAAAGCCAACAACTTCAGCTTCGAAGTCATCTTTGTCAACGACGGTTCCACAGACCATTCCTGGGAAATCATCGACAGCCTGGCACATCAGTCCGAGCACGTCAAGGGCATCTGCTTCCGCCGCAACTACGGCAAGAGCCCGGCTCTCTACTGCGGCTTTGAGCAGGCACAGGGCGATGTAGTCATCACGATGGATGCCGACCTGCAGGACTCTCCCGACGAGATTCCCGAGCTCTACCGCATGATTACCGTTGACGGCTACGACCTGGTGAGCGGCTACAAGCAGAAGCGCTTCGACCCCATCTCCAAGACCCTTCCCACCAAGCTCTTCAACGCCACGGCGAGGAAAATCAGCGGTATCGACAACCTTCACGACTTCAACTGCGGACTGAAGGCCTACCGTCAAGACGTGGTGAAGAACATAGAGGTTTACGGCGAGATGCACCGCTATATCCCCTACCTGGCCAAGAGTGCCGGCTTCAACAAGATTGGCGAGAAGGTTGTCCACCATCAGGCCCGCAAGTACGGCTCCTCCAAATTCATGGGCTGGAACCGCTTCGTCAACGGCTATCTCGACCTGCTGACCCTTTGGTTCCTGAGCACCTTCGGCAAGAAGCCGATGCATGTGTTCGGCTTCCTCGGCTCCATCATGTTCTTCATCGGATTCCTCTCCGTTCTGGGCATCGGCATCGACAAGCTCTGGTGTCTGGCCAACGGCATTCCCCAACGCCTCATCACCAGTTCCCCGTGGTTCTATATCTCGCTGACAACGATGCTCATCGGCACACAACTCTTCCTGGCCGGCTTCCTCGGCGACCTCATCAGCCGCTCGTCTCAGAACCGCAACGACTACCAAATTAGCAAAAGGGTTGGAACGTTTAAAAGCAATTGAAAACCAGACATTTAGACATATAATATGAAGAAAAGGTTGAAGAAAGTCCTGATGATGCTGACAGCATTTCTGCTGCTCACGGGGTGCAGTTCCGTAGACTGCCAGATGGGTAGCAAGATAGCAGCCACCTATGAGTTGGCTGGCGACATCACCACGCTCTCCGACACGCTGACCGTCTATACCACTCGCGCCAACGAGACCGACACCATTCTGCTGAACAAACTATCCGGAGCCTCGTCGTTCAGCCTGCCCGTCAGCTACAGCAATCCGGCAGACACCCTTTACTTCCTGTTACAGAACGAGACGGGGTTCACCATCGATACCGTTGCCGTGAGCAAGATTGACCAGCCCAGCTTCAAATCAATCGACTGCACCCCGTTGTTCACCCACATCGTCACACAGGTAGAATATACCCGTCACGCCATCGACTCCATCGTTATTAACAACCGAACTATCACCTATGACAGCAGCCAGTCACATTTCCTCGTTTATCTCAAGAGCAACACTTATTAGCCTGCTCATGCTGACCTCTCTGACGGCCGCTGCACAAAAGAAGAATGTAGCCTTGGCGACCGCAGAAGACTCCATTCCCCTCTTCCGGGGAGTGGCCGTTTCGGCCGACCTTGTAGGCATCGGCATGATGCAGCTCTATGACTACGGAACCTATGAGGCCGCCCTGCGCATCAACCTGAAGGACAAATACTTCCCCGTCTTCGAAATCGGCTTGGGAAAGGCCGACGGCGACGATGATGTCACAGGTCTGGTCTATAAGACTTCCGCTCCCTTCGGGCGCATCGGAATGGACATGAACTTCCTGAAGAACAAGCACGACGACTACCGCGCCTACGGCGGTCTGCGCTACGGATACACCTCCTTCAAATACGACCTTTCCGCTCCCGCTATGCTCGACCCCGTCTGGGGAACGCCGGTGGCCTTCGGAGGAGAAGACCTTTCAGCCAACTGCCATTGGATAGAGTTCAACGTGGGTCTCGACGCAAAATTATGGGGCCCGCTCCGACTGGGCTGGAACTTCCGCTACAAGCGTCGGCTGACAGGCAAGAGAGGCGACCTGGGCCACGTCTGGTACATCCCCGGCTACGGCAAGGACGGAGCCGCCTGCATGGTCGGACAGTTCAATGTCATCTTCGAGATCTAACCCCCTGTCATGAACAAGAAGCTATACTGGCAGCTGCCGTTCCTGGCATTGCTAATCATCGGCACTGTGGCCATCATCGTGCAACAGCGCAACATGCCCTACCAGCACAATTCCGGAAAAATCTTCGGCACGTTCTACAACATCACCTACCAGAGTGACCACGACCTGCATCAGGACATTCTCCGTGAGCTTCAGGAGGTAGACCAGTCGCTGTCGATGTTCAACAGCAGTTCCCTCATCTCAAGAATCAATCAGGGACAGAGGCCCGACATCAGCGGCACCCTGTTTGAAGAGGTGTTTCAGCTTGCGCAGCAGATTTCCGACGACACGCAGGGCGCCTTCGACATCACCGTTGCGCCCCTCGTCAACGCCTGGGGCTTCGGCTTCAAGAAAGGAGAGCTGCCCGACGACAGGCAGGTTGACAGCCTACGCCGCCTGGTGGACTATCGCCTGCTCTCAATAGAGAAGAAAGGAAGCAAGCACTTCCTCGTGAAGAAGATACCCGGCATGATGCTCGACTGCTCCGCCATTGCCAAGGGCTACGGCTGCGACAGGGTGGCAAGCCTGCTCAAGCGCCACGATGTCAGGAACTTCATGGTAGAGATTGGCGGAGAGGTGGTGACAAACGGCATCAACAAAGAACGCCAGCCCTGGAAGATAGGGGTCGCCAAGCCCACAGAAGACAGTCTGCCTGGCAGGCAGGAACTGCAAGCCGTGCTCAGCATCAGCAACCAGGCCCTCGCCACAAGCGGCAACTACCGCAACTTCTACTATCGCGACGGACGGAAGTATGCCCATACCATCGACCCGCTGACAGGGCGCCCCGTGCAGCACAGCATTCTCTCCGCCACCGTCATAGCCCCCACCTGTGCTACGGCCGATGCCTATGCCACAGCCTTCATGGTGATGGGCATCGAACGCGCCAAGGACCTCCTCGCCCGCCATCCGGAACTGACAGCCTATCTCATCTATACCGACAAACAAGGGAAATACGCCGTCTGGACATCGCCCCATGCTTCCAAGTATCTTCGATAAACTGACAACGCTGCCCCTCTTCATTGGCATGAGCCGGGAAGAAATCTCGCAGGCGGTAGGACTTGCCAAATTCGGTTTCCACAAGTTTGACAAGAACCAGACCATCGTGCGCGAGGGACAAGCCTGCAGCCAGCTCCTCATCCTCATCCCATCCTTACCTTCCGGAGAGTCTGAGGGAGACCTCGTCACCGCCAGCATCTCTGCCGATGATCACGGCTATACCATCTCGGAAGAACTTCCTGCCCCCTTCATCCTCGAACCCGACCACCTCTTCGGGCTCACGCAGCGCCACCTCCACACCTTCATTGCCAAACAGCCCTGCCACTTCGTCACACTGGAGAAAGACGAGGTACTGAAACTCATGCAAGCCAGCATCATCTTCCGGCTCAACCTGCTCAACACCATCTCCACGCATAGCCAGAAAACACACGCGCAGCTCTTCCACACCCCGCCCCGCACGCTTGAAGGGCACATCACCCGGTTTGTTGCCGAACGCTGCCTCCGCATGGCCGGCCCCAAGCACGTCAGCATCAAGATGACCCGGCTGGCCGAAGAGCTCAACGACTATCGCTTCAACATCTCCAAAGCGCTGAACACCCTGCAAGACCAGCACCTCATAGAACTCCACAGAGGAGGTTTCCTCATCCCGTCCTTCGAAACCCTCCTCCAAACCGTGCGCTGACGAACAAGCCGTTCGCTGACAAGCAAAGCACCCCTTTCCGCGGCACAAGGGATAGCATTCCGTCTTGTAAAGCATAGCGTTGGAATCAGAGCCTTTTCCTAACCACCGATGCAAAGGTACAACATTCCCATTGCGGTTCTCGAATGTTTTGCCGGAAATTTTTCATTTTCCTGCTTTTTTTCCACGGACACTATCCGCTGCAATTGGTACAGTTGTTGACTTCGTCGAGGCTGCCGGCGCTCGGCATAGCTCAAGCAAGTTTGGCTCTGCTCTCGCTGTTGCAGTGTTGCAGTGTTGCAGTTCTCTTAAAGCTATTCCCATACCTAAAAAATACTTCTATATTTATATATATATATATATAAATATAGAGTTAATTTTTGACTTTCGTATAACCTATTTTGGAACTGCAACACTGCAACGCTGCAACACCAGTCAATTTTTTTTGGATGACATCACATAATAAAGAGGGAAAAACTGCGTTAGGTATAATGTAAGAGTAAAACAAAACAGATTAATTCACTTTACACCCCTTGCCTATGGAGCATTTTATACACGAAGAGGCCAGACCCTCAGAAATGTCTCTAAACATTATCCGACAGTTCGCCTACAGCTACAACAAACTGAAGATGAACAACGAAGAAGGACGGTTCTGTATTAATTAACAAAGAAAAAAATGAGCCTCGTTTCCCCATCTCTTCTCGCCGCTGACTTCATCAACCTGAAGCACGACATCGACATGATCAACCGGAGTGATGCCGACTGGCTGCACCTGGACGTGATGGACGGAGTCTTCGTTCCCAACATCTCCTTCGGATTCCCCGTTCTGGAAGCCGTAACCAAGGAATGCAAGAAGCCGCTGGACGTCCACTACATGATTGTCAAGCCGGAACGCTACATCAAGCAGACGGCCAAGCTCGGAGCCATGATGATGAACGTCCACTACGAGGCGTGCACTCACCTCCACCGCACCATTCAGGAAATTCACGACGCTGGGATGAAGGCCGGCGTCACGCTGAACCCGTCAACACCCGTCAACGTGCTCGAAGACATCATCTGCGACGTGGAGATGGTGCTGCTCATGAGCGTAAACCCTGGCTTCGGCGGACAGAAATTCATTGAGAACACCATCAAAAAAGTGCAGCGGCTGCGTCAGCTGATTGCTGAAAGCGGCAGTCACGCTCTCATCGAAGTGGACGGAGGCGTGCAAAAAGAAACGGCCCCACGCCTTGTGAAAGCTGGGGTCGATGTTCTCGTGAGCGGAAGCTATGTTTTCAAGGCTGAAGACCCGTTACAGGTTATCAAAGAATTAAAGGATCTTTAATCCAGAGCCCCCTTCGGGAAGTCCGGAAGGAACTCCCTCCCCTACTCCAACTGCAGCTGGATGTTGTTCTCCCTGGCCATGCGGCGCATGTTCAGCACGGCATAGCGCATACGCCCCAGAGCCGTGTTGATGCTCACGTTTGTAGCCTCAGAGATTTCCTTGAACGACATCTGCTGGTAGAATCTCATATAGACAACCTCACGCTGGGGGGCTGGCAGACAGTCCATGATCTTCTTCACGTCCTTCATCACCTGAGCGTTGACAAACTCGTTCTCGCGATTGCCGTCGAGAAGGTCGCTGCCCCTCAGGTTCGACAGGTCGTTGTCTGCTGTCGGCTCGACGATGCGTCCCATTCGCGTCTCACGATACTGGTCCATAATCACGTTGTGGGCAATACGCATCAGCCACGCGCTGAACTTTCCCGTCGTGGCATACCTGCCCTCGTGCAACTTGGCGATGGCCTTCACGAAGGTTTCCTGAAAAACGTCATTAGCCGTGTCCTGATCGTGAACGACGAACAGGATGTATGAAAACAACTTGGACTGATTGCGACTCAACAATAAATCGAACGCACGGTGATTACCATTTACATAAGACAATGCCAACTCTTCGTCGGTCATCTCTTGCAGATTCTTCATTTCTTAATCCTTGCTTTTGTTATTAAGTAAATGATGTTCCGATAGGCGTCCTTTCTTTTTTATTGTATGATAAATGTTAAATTTGGTTGCAAAGATAAGGCTTTTTATTGTATCCTCCAAATTTTTTCTCATAAAAAAGAGGTTGGTGCAGGAAGCTACCAACCTCGGAGAACGATTTCGGTAATCCCGAAATCAACTAAAAACGTGCGGCAAATATAAATATTATATTTGATACATGCAAGCTTTTTGAACATAAAAATGAAAAAATTAACATTACAAGGCGAAGGATTCTGAAAGCGATGAGATTTTTAACAAAAAATAAAGCGGAAAAGAGTTGCAGCCCTCATATATATTTACTAATTTTGCACCACATTATTAATATTATAAACAACAAACAATTTAATTCTTTTTTTTATGAACAAAATTTTACGCTATTCAATGATGCTGTTGCTCTTTGTCTGCGGAATGAATGCCCATGCAGACGAAATTGACTTCAGCACTTTAAGCCTTACGAATGGTACTCAATACGCCGACCCATTCGACGGAGGCAGTTTTACTGTTACCTTTGCAGGCGGTGCTAACGACGGAAAGTACTATGACACTGGTACCGGCATCCGCGTTTATGGCAACGGAACCATGACTATCGCTGCAAAATCCGGAAGCATCTCCCAGATTGTTGTAACCTACCACAACGCTACTGCCAGCAACAACAACAAGACCTATCCGGAAACCAACGACATTGTCTCTACAGGAACCTATACAGCAGGAGAAGCCACTGGCACATGGACAGGCGAGGCCTCTGAGGTTGTTTTCACCCGTCCTTCCGGAAGCGGCCACTGGCGCGTACAGAAGATTGCAGTAACCGTTAGCACAGGCGACCCCGGTCAGCTTTCTGCTCCCACCATTAGCGGTGAAACCTCTTTCGAGGAGTCAACAACCGTCACCATCACTACTGACGTGACAGGTGCCACCATCCTCTACACCACCGACGGCACAGATCCCACCGAGGCTGGACTAACCTATACGGCTCCCTTCAACCTCACGGAGACCGCAACCG
>Ga0247611_10001789_pt1 | contig 37325 bp, 38 predicted proteins | sample 177DNAGHGhighgp2_FD_192422 | JGI IMG/M metagenome (GOLD analysis project Ga0247611, IMG submission 192422) | Sheep rumen microbial communities from Palmerston North, Manawatu-Wanganui, New Zealand - 1770 DNA GHGhigh gp2 | ecosystem: Host-associated > Mammals > Digestive system > Stomach > Rumen... | reverse complement strand
ATAGGTATGTTCTATATTGGTGTGCATAGATTTTAAATTTTAAGTTGTTTTTTAGTAAAATTATTTTTAATTTTATTATTGTATGAAAAAACTAATAAAAAATCTGAAAAAAACCTAAACTCAAATAAAAAAATAGTTGTAAAAGATAAAAAATATGATATAATGATGAAAGAAAGGAGTGGGAATAATTATCCCACTCTTATTATTTAGGAGGTGACTATGAAAGATAAAATTAAAAATTTACTAAATGATTCAATTAAAGATTTAAATGTATTTGTTTATGATGCATATACTAGTACCGAAGAGGGAAAAAAGATTTTTAATATTGTATTAGATAGTGATGAGATAATTGATTTAAACAAAGTAACAGAAGCCTCAAGAATAATCAATAAAATTATGGATGAAAATGATAGTTTATTAGAAGATGCTGATGAACTTGACATTTTTTCTAAAGAGAAAGGAGAAGAATAAAATGGCAAAGAAAAAAGAAGAAAAAGAAACAACTGGAATGAATGGAAAAGAATTTAAAAAAGCACTAGATAATATTGTAAAAGAAAAAGATATTGATCCAGAAATAGTTTATAGTGCAATGGAGTTAGCTCTAACTTCTGCTTATAAGAAAAATTTTCGTTCTAAAACAAATGTTAAAGTATTATTTGATCGAGAAAGTGGAGATATTAAAGTATATTCTTATTTAACAGTTGTACCGGATGATAAAATGACAAAAGAGGAATATGAAGATGCTTTATTTGAACGTTATGCAGAAGATGATGAATTAGATACAAAACCTGATGTTAAAGAAGAAACAGAAAGTGAAGAAATAGAAGAAGTAGAAGAAGAAGGTGGGGAAAAGAAAGAAGTTCCTACATTCTTTAATCCAGAGACTGAAATCAAATTAAGTGATGCAAAAAAAATTGATAAAATGTTAGAAATTGGAGATACGATTGATACAGAAGTTACACCAAAAGATTTTGGTAGAGTTGCTACATCAACAGCAAAACAAGTAGTAATTCAAAAAATTAGAGAAGCAGAAAGAAATAGTATTTTAGAAGAATTTGGAGATAAACAAGATGAATTATTAATTGGAACAGTAGAATTAGAAGATACAGATAACTATTTTATTAATTTAGGAAGAACAAATGGTATTCTACCAAAGAAAGACTGTATACCAGGAGAAAAAATTGAAATGGGTTCTCAAATTAAGGTATATGTATCTAAAGTAGATAATAATGGAAAAAATATGTTAATTCTATTAAGTAGAAGCCATTATGGTTTTGTAAAAAGATTATTTGAATTAGAAATACCTGAAATAAGTGATGGAACAATCATGATTTATAGTGTAGCAAGAGATCCAGGAAACAGAAGTAAAGTTGCTGTATATTCAGAAAATCCTAACATTGACCCAATTGGAGCATGTATTGGAGAAAAAGGATCTAGAATAGCTAGAATTATGGAAGAACTACATGGAGAAAAGTTAGATGTAGTAAGATATGATAAAGATCCTGCAATCTTTATTGAAAATGCTCTTTCTCCAGCTAAAGAATTAACAGTTGCAATAACAGATCCTAAAAGATTAGAAGCAATGGTTATTGCAGACGGAGATAACTTTTCATTAGCAATTGGTAAAAAAGGACAAAATGCTCGTCTAGCAACTCGTCTTACAAAATTCAAAAAAATAGATATTAAAACAACAGAACAAGCAAGAGAAGCAGGTATTAATTTTAGATAAGTATGAAAGTAAAAAAAATTCCAATGAGAACTTGTGTTGTTACCAAAGAAAATCTTCCAAAAAAAGAATTACTAAGAATAGTAAGAACACCAGAAGGTACAGTAGAAGTTGATGAAAGTGGAAAAAAGAATGGACGAGGAGCATATATAAAAAAGGATTTAGAAACTTTAGAAATTGCTAAAAATAAGAAAATATTAGAAAAAAGACTAGAATGCAAAATAGAGGATAGTGTATATGAAGATATAAAAAAAATATTAGAAAAGTGAGGTGTAAATTATGATGTCATTACAAGATTATGCAATGGATGTAAACTTATCTGTTGAAGAAGTGAAAGCATTATGTGATAAAGTAGGAATTTCCTATGAAGATGAAAACTCATTATTAGATGATATAAGTATTACTTTATTAGATAATACCATACAAGAAGATGAGGAAGATACAGAAGAAAGAAGACTAGAAGAAGAAGTAGAAGATAAAGCTGAAGAGTTAGCTTTTGATACAAAAATAGATTTAGATAATCAAACAAGCTTTACAAAAGTAAAGCAAAATAAACAAGCCAAAAAGACAGATAATAATAAAAAAGATTTCTTAAAAGAAAGAAAAAAGATGTATAAACATCGTGAAAAACTTCAAAGTAATGAAATATCTGCAGATGAAAATATTATTCTATATAAAAATAATATGACTATTACTGATTTAGCAAATGAGTTAGAGGTAGCTCCAGTAGAAATTGTAAAAAAATGTATGTCATTAGGAATAATGGCTTCTCTAAATCAAAGTATCGATTATGATACAGCAGAGGTGATTGCTTCTGACTATAATAAAAATCTACGTAAAGAAGAGACAAGAGATATTTCAAATTTTGAAAACTATGAAATTGAAGATAGAGAAGAAGACCTAATAGAAAGACCTCCCGTTGTTACAATTATGGGACATGTAGATCATGGTAAAACAACTTTACTCGATTATATCAGAAATAGTGATGTAGTAAGTGGAGAAGCTGGGGGGATTACTCAAGCAATAGGAGCTTACTCTGTTAAATGTAAAGGAAAAACAATTACATTTATAGATACACCAGGACATGCAGCTTTTACCGAAATGAGAGCTAGAGGTGCATCTATGACAGATATTGTTATTATAATAGTTGCCGCAGATGATGGAGTTATGCCTCAAACAAAAGAAGCAATTGATCATGCCAAAGCAGCTAATGTACCAATTATAGTAGCAATTAATAAAATCGATAAACCAGAAGCAAACATAGATAGAGTAATGACTGGTTTAGTTGAAAATGGTCTAACTCCTGAAGAATGGGGTGGAGATATAATAGTTAATAAAATATCAGCTAAGTCCGGAGAAGGTGTAGAAAATTTATTAGAAAATATTTTATTAGTTTCTGAAATGCAAGAATATAAAGCAAATCCATCACGTTATGCATCAGGAGCAGTAGTAGAATCAAGAAAAGATTCTAAAGTAGGCTCAATTGCTACATTATTAATTCAAAATGGAACACTTCGTTTAGGAGACCCAATTGTAATAGGAAATTATGCTGGAAAAGTAAGAACTTTAAAGAATGACAAGGGACAAAACATTGTAGAAGCAGGACCATCAACACCAGTAGAAGTAACAGGTATCTCAGAAGTTCCAAGTGCTGGAGATAAATTTATGGCATTTGAGTCAGAAAAGCAAGCTAAAGAAATAGCAGCTTCAAGATTAAATCGTTCGAAAGAAGAAGATACTAACTTTAGTAAAATGTCTTTAGAAGATTTATTTGGTAGAATAAAAGATGGTCAAAAAGAAATAAAAATAGTCTTAAAAGCAGATGTAAACGGCTCTCTTGAAGCAGTAAAAAATGCTTTAGAAAAAATAGAAATTGAGGATGTTAAAGTATCTGTTATAAGAGGTGGAGTAGGTGCTATTACTGAAAGTGATGTAGTTTTAGCATCAGCATCTGATGCTATTATAATTGGATTTAATGTTCGAGCAGGAAATACTACATCAGATATTGCTAAGCAATATGGTATAGAAATTAAAACATATGACATAATTTATAAAGTTGTAGAGGATATTGAAAATGCAATGAAAGGAATGCTTGATCCAGAATTTGAAGAAAAAGTTGTTGGTACAGCAGAAATTAGACAATTATTCAAATTCTCAAAAGTAGGTTTAATAGCAGGTTGTCATGTAACAAGTGGAATGATAAAAAATAATTTAAAAGCCCGTATCATAAGAGATGATATTATAGTCTATAATGGTGAAGTAAATACACTACAACATGAAAAAGAACAAGTAAAAGAAGTAAAAAAGGATATGGACTGTGGAATTACTTTAAAAAATTGCCAAGACTACAAAGAAGGAGATATTATCGAAGTTTATGAACTTATCGAGATAAAAAGATAATATGCAAAATAGTGAAAATTCATTAAAAGATATTATAGAAAAAGAAAGAGTAGAAATAATATGGCTAGATGATAATAATTTACTAGTATATACCAAGAAAGAAAATGATATAATAGTTTCACTATTCTATGTTACTAAAGCCGGGACAATAACAAGTATTCATGAACAATATTTAAAAACAATCTCAATCGAAGATTATCTTTCAAATGATTGTGTAAAAATTAGTGATGACAATAAAGTTATTGCTTTTATAGAAAAAGATAATAACAATCTATATTTAGAAAAAGTTTATTCATTAGATATTCATAATTACTATTTGGAAGAAGAAAAAGATATTGTATATGAAAATAATTTTAATGATAAAAATGTTCAATTTATTAGAAAATTGGAGGTGCCAATATGCCTAACATAAAAATTGAAAGAATTAATCATGCTATTTTAGAAGAAGTAAGTTTAATTCTAATGAGAGAAGTGAAAAACCAAGATTTAAAGTTTGTAACGGTTACTGATACAGAAACAACGAGTGATTTATCATATTCAAAGATTTATTATACAGTAATGGATAAAAATCAAGATTTGATTCAAAAAGAATTAGAAAAAGCTTCTCCATTTATAAGAACTAAATTAGCAGAAAAGATTAATATAAGACATACACCAGAATTAAGATTCATATATGATAATTCAATATCATATGGAGAACATATGGATAAATTATTGAAAGAAGTAAAAGAAAAGGATTCTAAATAAGAATCTTTTTTCTCTTATATAAATAAAAAAATAATCTAGATATATATAGAAAAATATGATAAAATGAAATAAGATAGAAGGGATTAAAATGAAAAGAGCCATTATACTTATATTGTTTCTGTTTTGCATGTTTATACCACTCCACATTAATGCAAAAACACCAACAAGAGAAGAAACTATGAAAATAATAGCTGAAATTAAAAATATTCAAGTAGATGATGACATAAAAATAACTAGTTCTGAAATAAAAGATAATATTATTATCTTGAATATAGAAAAATCTAGTATTGAAGAACAAATAAAAGTATATTATGAATGGGTTAACAATACTTTAAATATTTATGGGGGAACGATTCTTATAGATAATAGTTTAGTTAAAGATATAATTAGTAATGATTTTGCTTTTTATATTTATTCAATATTAGAAAGAGAATCTACTATTCCATATGATTATGACAATTACTATAATAATTCAAATATAAAAAAAATAGTTGAATCTAACATTAATTTTACAGATAAAATTTCGTTAAAGGAGAAAACTAATACATTTGGAATAACTCTAGAAAAAGAAAACAATATAATAAATATTATATATCAATACCATTTAGATGGAGATTATCCCATAATTATATTTGATGATAATGAATTAACAGAAAATCCTAATACAGGTAATTTTACTACTTATACAACATTTGCTTTTATTTTAATTATAGGAGTAGCATGTTATACATATATGAATCCCAAAAAAGAGAAAGAGGAAGCTTAAAATGAAAAAGAAATTGAGAAAAAAAGATGAATACAGAGATTGTTGGATATATATATTACTTTTATCAACTTTAGTCATTTTAATTGAATCACTAAAGTATTATACCTTTCCAATAGTAGGAGTAAGTCTCTCATATTCAATATTTTTATTACCATTAACATACTTTTTAACAAACTACATAGAAAAAAAATATGATTATAAAAAAGCAATCTCAGCTATCGCCATATCAGGAGTATTATTTGTTTGCTATAGTGCAATTATATCATTTGGATTAGGACAAAGATTAATATTGTCAAGTATAAGTGGAGAATTTATAGGATACGTAATTAGCCAATTAGTTAATTTGACAATATTCAATTTTCTACAGAATAACACAAAAAGTCCCTTATTATTAATATATTTAAATTATATTTTTTCATTAATCGTATATTATATGTTTTACACATTAATATATCTAAAGATGATTCTATTAGACCAATACTGGAAAGGCTATTTTATAACACTAACTATTCAAATAATTATATGCATTCCTATTGCAATAATTGATAAAAAAATAAAAAGAGGAATAGAATAAGAAAACTCTAATCATGATTAGAGTTTTCTTTTTTGTCATTATTCTTTTTTAAATTTAGTAGAGAAACGGCCCCTTTACCGATAACTGCAACACCTAAACCAGCAGATAACACTGCATTAGGAGATATACTTATATTAGTATTCAACAAACTTTTAGAATTATTATTTTTAACTACAATAGTTGAAGAAGTTTCATCAATCATAGTATTTGATAAATCAGAATTACCAACATTGCTAGCTATATTTTCAGTTTGAAGAATAGTATTCTGTAAATCTTGATATCCTTCAGTTATCCAATTATGAAAATTATTCACATTAGTAATATCATCATTTAAATCATTTACTATATGTTCCAGTCCGCCAAGCATATCTTTTTCAATGTAATATTTTTTTATTCTTGAATCAAGATTTTGTATAAACGAATCAAATGCTGATATTAAATCATCTATATTTTCTTCAACAAGTAAAGAATTTTGAATAATACCTTCAAAATCTACTTTTTCATAATAAACACTATTATCATTCATAATCAACAGCCCCCTTAACCATTATAATTAACTATTTTGCTAACATCATATTCCAAAAAAAATTCTCCAGATTGTTTTTCTATATTTAATACAATACCTTCAACCTGAGCATAATTTTCCTCATCAGCAATTTCCGAACAATAAAATGTATCAATAGTTTTAACCATATATTTCTTTGGAAGTTTACCTTTATCATAATTAGAGGAAAAGGGAACAATATTATAAGTTTTAGTAGTTTTATAAGGTGTATGTTCATATGAGAATCCTATCTTATCATTAAATTTGACAATATTATCGTTCCGATGTTTATAAATCTCATTATTAACAATTGTATTAATATCATCATATATAGTAATTTCATCTATTATTTCACGTTTTTTTAGATTTTGATTATTAATTTTATTTATAGCTTCATTAAGTAAAGAAATTCTTAGTTTATGTTTTTGCTCAATAAGAGTTTCATTAAAGGCCTCAGCAATTTTAACAATATCATTAGGATTGTCAAAAAAATTATTATTTAAAAAGTTATCTAAATGTTGGGACATAGAATACAAATTACTATGTTGAATGCTAGCATCTGATCCATAATAGAATTTAAAAGAATTATTCATTTTTGTAAATTCATTCTGAATAACACCAATCTTTTCCTTACTGTCATTTGCAAATGATATAGCATTTGTATAAAAAGAAAAAATATTATCATGCAATTTATCTAAATCAATAATTTCTTCATATAACACATTTAATTTTTCAGCAATATTAAAAGAATCTAAGTTACTATTTAACGATTTCTGCAAGAAATTATTAATATCTATAATTTTATTTCCCATTCTATACCTCCAATATTTAGTCAATAAATACTAATTTTTGTGAAAATCACTTTGTAAATATTTCAATTTATCTTCCATTTCTTTATAATTTTTAATTTCATCGGCAAAGTTATCTGAAATAGAAGAAAGCAAAGAATTTAATAGGTCTAAAGTATCCTCTGAAATAGTATTTAAAGAACTTAACCAATCTTCAGCAGCTCCTCCGAAATATACTTTTTGAACATTACTATATGTTTCATTTCTTAAATAATCAAATATTTTTTCAAATTCATTTTTTTTATGATTTACAAAGTCAATAAGTGAATTAACTTTAACAAATATCATTCCAGAAGAATTAGAATCTCCATTCATTTGTATTGCCTCCTTTTAAAAAAATTAAGCAGCAGTTTCAAATTGTTCCCATGCAACTGCTTGTTCTTCAAGACTTCCTGCTAATTTTTCAATATTACTATAAATATTATTAAACATATATTCTTTGTTTTTTAATTCCGCTAGACAAGCCTCTGATCTATTCCCACTCCAAACTGTAAGAGTTTTATCACCTAATTTTGTATTTAGTTCTTGATATAATTCTTCTTTTAGTTTCAAAAATTCTTCAGCTTTTTGATGTATATCCTCTGCAATTTTTTTCATTGCTACATAATCTTGACCAACATCAAGATTATTCATAAAATTCACCACCAATCATATAATTATTATTTGCAAATAATCTTACTATAATAAAAGAATAACAAATAAAAAAAAGATTGTAAATTAACTTTACAATCTTTTTTGAAAACTATGTATATATTATAAAACAAAAATAGATAAAAGAATCAAAATAGTATTATGAAAAATATGCATAGACATAGAAGTAAAAATTGTATTAGTTTTATAATAACAATAAGCAAAACTAGCACCTAATGATCCATACGGAATAATATAAAGATAGTCAGTTAATGATTTAGCTTCTCCAATTACATGAGCCCCACCAAATAATAGAAAAGAGAGAATACATAACAAAATAGGGTTAGATATAATATCTTTAAGAGTTTTACGAAAAACAATTTCTTCATTAAAAGGAGCAATAAAACCAGCATCAATAAGCATAAGCCATGGGAGAGTTTTAATCATGTTTTGAACAGCAACTTCATTATTAGCTCCACCACCTTTTAAGAAATAGGTAATAATAACATTTGAAATCATCATTACAAATAAACCTAACATCCAATATCTAAAACCAATATCTATATTTTCAACAAAATTATCTTTAAAAATTTTAAATTCTTTTTTTAATTCATTACGATAAATAAAAAATAAAACAAATAAAACTATAGTACTAGAAAAAGTAGATAATAATACACTATGTACAGGAGTAATATTATGAATATCTATTTTAAATAATATAATAGGAATATATTGCAGATAAACACTATAAAAAAACATAATAAAAACAGATATACCACGAATTAAATACAATATTTTAGAATCAGTTTTATTCATACAATCACCATTATAAAGATATCATAAAAAGAAAATATTTAAAAGAAAAAAGAGAAAAAAGATTGCAAATAAGTAATAAATATAATATAATACAAATATCGCAGGGAAAATCCTGCAATACCAATACTCAGAGTAAGAGATTTCCGACTTACCCTTGGTAGTGGCGAATAAATAAGAAAGGAAGTAAAAAAAATGGCATTAACAAAAGAAGAAAAACAAACAATTATTAAAGAATTTGCTAAAAATGAAAAAGATACTGGTTCTGCTGAAGTTCAGATAGCTATTTTAACAAAAGAAATTAATGACTTAACAGAACATTTAAAAGTACATATTCATGATTTTCATTCACGTAGAGGATTACTTAGAAAAGTAGGAAAACGTAGAAACTTATTACAATATTTAGCAAAAAAAGACATCCAAAGTTATCGCGAAGTAATTAAAAAATTAGGATTAAGAAAGTAGACATTTTTTTCAGTGTCTATTTTTTTTTAGAGAGAGGTTTAGTATGAAGAAAAGTAAGAAAAAGATATTTGAATTGGATTTTTATGGTAGAAAGATAATAGTAGAACATGGAGAATTAGCTAAACAAGCTAGTGGAGCAGTTTTAGTTCGCTATAATGACACTGTAGTCCTAACTGCAGCTGTAGTATCCAAAACTGCTAATTTATTATCAGATTTTTTCCCATTAACAATTAATTATCAAGAAAAATTATATTCAGTTGGAAAAATACCAGGTGGATTTATTAAAAGAGAAGGAAGACCAAGTGAAGCTGCAACATTAGCAGCAAGAATGATTGATAGACCAATGAGACCATTATTTCCAGAAGGATTCAAAAATGAAGTGCAAGTTATTTCAACAGTACTTTCAGTTGACCAAGATTGTTCACCAGAATTAACTGCTATGCTTGCATCATCTTTAGCAGTATCTATTTCAAAAATACCATTCAATGGACCAATTGCCGGAGTAAAAGTTGGACGAATTGATGGTAAGTTTATTATTAATCCCACACCAGAAGAATGTGAAAAATCTGAACTTGAATTAACTGTTGCTGGAACTAAAGATGCAATTAATATGGTAGAATCAAGTGCAAAACAAGTGCCAGAAGAAATAATGTTAGAAGCATTAATGTTTGGACATAAAGCAATAAAAGAATTAATAAAATTTGAAGAAAAGATTATAAAAGAAATAGGAGAAGAAAAGATGGAGTATGAAACTTTAACTCCAGAAGAAGAACTAAAAGAAAGGATAGCTTCTCTTATTACTAAAAAAATGGACAAAGCACTTCGGATTAAAGATAAGTTAAAAAAATATTCTACTATTGATGAAATAAAAGAAGAAATGATTGAACTATTTACAAAAGAAAATGAAGATAATATGAAAGAAGAAGAATTAAAAGAATTACTTGTAAAAGTAAATATGGTAGTTCAAGAAATAGAATACAATTTATTTAGAAGTATTGTTGTAAAAGAGGGTTTACGTGCAGATGGTAGAAAAATGGATGAAATAAGACCATTATCAACTGATATAGATTTATTACCAAGAACTCATGGATCTGCTTTATTTACAAGAGGAGAAACTCAAGCCCTATCAATAACAACTCTGGGAGCTTTAAATGAACATCAAATATTAGATGGATTAAGCATGGAAGACCAGAAAAGATTTATGTTACATTATAATTTCCCACAATTTTCAGTAGGAGAGACAGGTAGATACGGAGCACCAGGTAGACGAGAAATAGGACACGGTGCATTAGGAGAAAAAGCTTTGTCACAAGTTATTCCATCAGAAGAAGAATTTCCATATACAATTAGGGTTGTATCCGAAATATTAGAATCAAATGGGTCAAGTTCTCAAGCAAGTATATGTGCAGGCTGCATGTCTTTAATGGCAGCTGGTGTACCAATAAAAGCTCCTGTTGCTGGAATTGCTATGGGATTAATTACTCATGAAGACAAATATACAATACTAACTGATATACAAGGAATGGAAGATCATTTAGGAGACATGGACTTTAAAGTTGCTGGAACAGAATATGGAATTACAGCTTTACAGATGGATATTAAAATAAGTGGTATTACAGAATCAATATTAAAAGAAGCTCTAGAACAAGCAAAAAAGGCGAGAATGCAAATTTTAGATGTCATGAGAAAACAAATAAAAGAACCAAGAAAAGAAGTATCCAAATATGCTCCAAAAATGGAAACATTTATGATTAATCCATTAAAGATAAAAGATGTAATTGGTAAAGGTGGAGAAACAATTACTAAAATTATTTGTGAAGCATCAAATGTTAAAGAGGTTACAAATATCAACGCTGTAAAAGTAGAATTAGAAGACGATGGAAGAGTAATTATTTATCATTCAGATAAGGAAATTATAGACAAAACAAGAGCAATGATTGAAGAAATTGTAAGAGAAGTTGAAGTAGGAAAAATCTATGAAGCTAAAGTTGTAAAAGTAGAAGACTTTGGTTGCTTTGTACAACTATGGCCTGGTTGTGAAGGACTAGTACATGTATCACAACTTGCTCATGAAAGAGTAGAAAAAGCAGGAGATATTGTGTCTGTAGGAGATGAAATAATTGTAAAAGCTCTAGGAATAGATAAAAGAGGAAGACAAAACTTCTCAAGAAAAGATGCTCTACCAAAACCTAAAACAAAAAAAGAAAAAACAACTGAAAAATAAAAGATGACACTAAATAATCATAAAAAAATCCGTTATAACGGATTTTTTTAATAATTTTTTTTTTTAAATTATATAAAAAAATGGTTTTCTTATTAAAATGTGATAAAATAATAATAAGTATAAAGGAGTAGTAATATGAGTACTATTAAGAAAACAAAAACAGATTTTCCAAATATTATTCCAAAAAATAACATGAGTAATCTATCTAATAGTAATACATCAACTATAATACAAAAAAACACATCATCTAATTCTAATAACGTAATTGATGAAGTAATAGAATTCGGATCAGATGTGTTTGAAGAAATAATAGATCCTATTTCAAAAGAAGAGGCAACAGGAATCATAAATAATTATATAAAAAGTGGAGTTGATTCAAAAAATATAAAGGGTATAGAACGGCATAATACAGATATGAAAGTGACTATGAAAGATGGAACTATATTAAACTTTGAGAAAAATGATAATAATTGGATTCTAAAATCAATAGGCTATGAAGGAAGTGCCTTTGAATATGATAATGGAGGACATGGCTTTTTAGAAATAGATAAAGATTTAAGTACTAGCATGCCTATTGAAAATGAAAACAATCCATACATAATTAATTCTGTTCATATATTTGATGGAGAATTGATAATAAATACAGAAAGTAGCGAAGAACAAAATCATATATGGATTAATACTAATAAAGGTAGTATTAAAATAGAACAAAAGAGATATACTCAAGATGGAAAAAGTTGCAAATCCAATCAAACATGGAGTATAGATTCAACTGGAGTGTTAAAAATAACTGACCATATAGAAAAAACAGCAAGTGAACAGTTTAATGGAACAAATTCTATTGATGTTGGAGGTATAACAATTCAAATTCCTTATTTCTTAGATAATCCGGATTACGAGCCGGAAAATCCATTTATAGTTCAACGTGAAGGTTATAAAGTAGTTAAACATCTCGATACGGGAAAAAAAGACCATTATCTGAAAGGTGAAATTGCGAGCGATGATCATAAAAGTATAGAAAATGATTATGTTTGTGTAGCAACTTATGATCCAAATACCGATACAACTACATATCATTATAATCAAATTATGAGTTATACAGAATATCCATATTCTGAAACAAAAAAATATCGAAATAAATGCATTGACCAAATCTACCAAGGGCATCCCGACTATGATAAGATTCAAAATATGATTCCTTCTGATGGTACTATATCTATAGGAACTTCTCAAACATATGCTAATGAAAAAGTTATTCCTAAAATATCTGTTAAACAGGTTCAAGAGTGTAATGATAGACAAGAATATTTAGATTTAGTAATGCCTATCTACACTTTTTATTGCCAAAAGTATGGCATTAAATATTCTGGTATTTTAGCTCTACAAGCCATTCATGAATGGGAGCCCCTAAAGGATTATCACAGCCATGTGCATTTGAAGATAATAACCTAGGTGGATTAAAGTACTCTGATTCAATTCCCCATGCTACTCCAGGAAGCCGTCCAACTGATAAAACAGGTGGACGATACTCTCATTTTAATAATATAACAGAATATATTGAAGCACAATGCTGGAACATAGGACATGAAGGTAGTTATTATCAAGATGCACTTTCCAAAGATAATGCTAACGATTTCGCTCAATCTATGGTTAGGACTTGGGTTGGCTTTGAAAAAAATTACAGTTCAGATATTGTTAAAGATTATTCTGAATATGGATTAGATAAATATGAATTAAAATGATATATTTTTAATGAAAACACAAAGAATATAATTCTATAAAAAATAACAAACATAAAACCGCAAATAAAAAAAAGATAATTAAGATAATACAAATAGATGAATAAGATATATATTAAATTCAATTATATAATAAAAACAATAAAGGAGTATTTATATGAGCACTATTAAGAAAACAAAATTAGATTCAATAGTTATTCAAAATAATAAATCAAGTATAAGCAATATAAGCAAGCCTAGTTCATCACCAATAATAGAACAGGCTTCATCTAGTTTGAATAATATTGTTGATGAGATAGTTGATTTTGCAGAAGATATTGGGGAAGAAATAATTGACCCCATTTCAAAAAAAGAGGTCTCTGATACATTAAGTGAATTTATAACAGAAGGAATTGACCCAAGTACAATAAAAAAAATAGAACGTCATGGACCAGATATGGAAGTAACAATGACAAATGGAATAGTTTACAAATTAAGAGAAGAAAGTAAAGGGGAATGGGCGCTTAAAGCAATATCCTATGAAGGCAGTGAATTTGAATATACAAATGGAAGTAGTGGCTTTCTTAAAAAAGATCAAAGTGCAAGTCAAAATAGAGCTGAATTTGCATTTGGACAACCAGAAAAAATCAGAAATGTATATATGGTAGATGGTAAATTAATAATAAATACAGTAACAGATGATGGATGCTATAATAATTATAGTTTTAATACAGTTGATGGAAGTGTAGAAATAGAAAGGTATAGTTATAATTCAGAGGGTAACTATAATATGCATAAAACATATAAAGCTGATTCAAGTGGTGTACTTACAACAATTGACCATATACAAAGAACAGAAACTAAAGAATTTATTGGAAAAAGTTTTACACCAGAAACTGGTAGTGTTATTCAAATACCATATTTTGTAAATAATCAAAATATTGAGCCTACCAATTCCTTTATAGTTACACTGGAAGATGGTACTGAAAAAGAGTATAAAATAGTTACAGATCTTAATACAGGAAAAAAAGATTACTATATGAGGGCCAACACCGCAAGCGATGATAATAGAACAATACACAATAACGATACTGAAGTCTGTGTTGCAACATATGATCCAAATACAAATCAGACAACATATTATTATCGTGAAATTCAAGAGTTCATAGAATACCCATATGCTGATAGAATCCAGTATAAAAATGTAGAATATTATAGAACATATCAAGGAGAACCAAATTTAGGTTATGCTGGAGAGTATGGTACAGGAAGAACTATAAGAAAGTATAATAGGTAGTTAATATATTAGATAAAAATAAAAATCTATTAAAATCTATGATAAGAACTAAGAACCATTAAGAAATAAATATATAGTATAATAAACATAAAATACCAAGAAAATTATGTACTGAGATATTAATATATATTAATCAAATTTGAACCCATGTCAAATCTAAATAACGTATTTGTATCAAATTATGTTGAAAACTACATTATTGATATTTATCAGATTATTATAATTTAAAACTTTTTCTTCCATTTTAGAAAAAAGTATGATATAATAACGCAAATGGAGGGAGTTTGGAATGTTTGATTTGATTAAAAGTATAATAAAATGGGTAATAATTGCTATTATAATTGCATTAATGATTATTATTATTTCTAATGTTGCAAATAAAGGTAAAACAAATAAAAATGCAAGTGCTGGTACTGGAATAAGAACTATTCAAGATAATAGTATTTCTAATAATAATTCACAAAGTGATTCTGAAAATACCAATGAAGAAAATAATACAAATACTACATCAGAAGAAAATAACTCAAATAAAGAAACAAGTTCATCTTCAAAAGAAAATACTACAGATACCACTAATAATAAAACTAATACAAATAGTAATAACAATACAAATGATAATAGTACAAACAACAATAGTACAAATAAAGGTACACAAATAGTAGATGCTCCTGATACTGGAACAAAAGAAAATATAACTATTCTATTTGGAACAATTACTTTAGCAATAGGAAGTTACTATATTTATTATAATAAGAAAAATGCATAAAAAGTTCATGAAAATGAACTTTTTTTCATATATAAATATAGGTGAAATAATGGAAAAAATAAAAAAATATATCATAACAATTCTTCTAACTGTTTTTAGCTTTTACTATATAAATCATAGAATGATAACTATAAGAAATAATGATCCAATTATGAAACAAATAAAAATGAATAAATCATATGAAATAAAATCAATAAATGCTACTATAATTGGAAATAGTATAATTACAGGAGAAAATGGAAGAACAATTGATTATAATAAAAGCTATAATAATATGAAAAAATATGGAGCATATAATGAAACATTAATTGAAACAAAAGAAGTATCACCAACAATTTCAATAACTAATAACTATGATAAATATATAATAAAAGGAAAACCTAATAAAAGAAAAATATCTCTTATATTAATTATGAAAGATAAAAAAGAAAACTATCTAAGTATCTTAAACAAAAAAAATATTCCAGTAACTATTTTTATTGATGGAACATTTTTAGAAAATAATATAAGTTTCATAAAAAAAGAAAAAAACAATCATGAGTTTGAATTACTAAATTACAATAATGAATACAATGAAAAATTCTTTAAAATATCGTTATATTATTTAGAAACAATAACTAATAAAAAATGTAAATTTTGTTATACTGAAATAGATAATGAAGAAATACTTAGCTTATGTAATAAGTTAAAATTACATACAATAAAACCTTCCATTGTAATAAAAAATAATCTTTATAAAAATATAAAACAAAATTTATCAAATGGAGAAATATTCACTATAGAAGAAAATTCTTATAATGAAAAAGAATTATCAACAACATTAGACTACATTATACAAAAGGGATATAAGATTGTAACATTAGAGAACTTATTAAAAGAAAGTTTAGAATAAACAATCTTTATGAATACAGAAGGTAAAAATAGAATAACTATTTCCTCTGTAAACATCTTCAGCAAAGTCATCTAAAGAGTCATACGTAAATATTTTTAATTGAATAGGACTAGTAATATTCTGACAACTTGGTCAACATTGGAATTTTATTGCGGTAAATAGTGTAGATTCATTATAATCATCATTTTCAATATGAGAATAAAAACTCTTTCCACGATTTATATAATCATCATATAAATAAACTAAGAATGATTGTTCTTCTTTCATAGTATCATTAGGACCAAGAATATTATAATGAATTGGTTTATTATCTAATTGAAAATCAACCGAAAATCCTATTTTAATAGGAGGATTATTATATTTCATAAACTCCTGATAAAAAGAATCAGCAAAGTCATTTTCTAAATCAATTCTTTCATCATTTGATGGAAACAATTGTAGAAAAAAGATATCATCCATTGCTTGAAAAGAACCAGTTAAACTACTTTTCTTATCTAAATGATTCCCTTTTAACTCATAAAAAGAAATAGGAGTATTATTTAAATCTTTATATACTTCTACTTCCGGTATAGGTTCCTCTTTCTTCTCTTCTTTAGGAAGAGTTTTTTTATCTACTTTACCACACCCACATAATAATAAAATAAACAATAAAAGATAAATCATTTTTTTCATATAATTATCACCTAAATATAGTTTACCAAATCTTAAAATAAAAGTCTTGTAATAATAAAAAAAAATTAATATAATAAAGACATAGAGGAGGATGTAATCTAATGGAATTAAGTGAAGAAGTCAAGCAAAGATATTTAGATTTTTGTGGTTATGGAGAAAGAACATATGTATATGTAGATAAGAAGGGGAATGTGTGTGTGAACATCATCTTTGAATATGGTAATGGTATGGGAATAAACGAATATAATACTTTTAGTCTTGGAGAAAGAGCAGAAAACAAAGTATTATGTCGAGTTGTTTCCAAAACTGAATCTAAATGGGAATATGATGAGAATGGAGGAGAATCTCCTAATAATGGAGAATGGGAAGCTGAAAGAGAAACAATAGAATATAAAGTTCCAGAAGATTTTGATTTGTATAATCCGGATTTTTCTCAAGTTGAAAAACTAAAAAAAAGTAAAGGAAGAAAGTAAGTACAATTTGTATTTCTTTTTTTTTAGATGCTTTTATATAGATAGAAATTTATTGAAAAAAAAGTCTTATTCTATTATAATGAAGAAGATGAGAACTATATATAAATTAAAAAATAGTGTGTAAAATAAGTAAGTATGGTGATAGTATGTATTTAAAGGGAATTATAAGTAGTGGATTTAAATCGTTTGCAGATAAATTAGAATTAAAATTAGATGGAAAAACAACTTGTATTGTTGGACCTAATGGATCAGGAAAAAGCAACATAGTAGATGCTGTTAGATGGGTTTTAGGAGAACAATCTGTAAAATCTTTAAGAGGAGAAGGTTCGATGTCAGATGTTATCTTCTCAGGATCAAAAAATAGAAAACCTTTAAATGTTGCTAGTGTAGAATTAATATTTGATAATACAGATCATTTTATAAATATTCCTTATACAGAAATATCAATAAAAAGAAGAGTTTATAGAAGTGGAGAAAACGAGTACTATTTAAATAATGAAAAATGTAGACTAAAAGATATTTACAATCTCTTAATGGATACTGGAATGGGAAAAGAATCCTTTAATATTATCTCTCAGGGAGAAGTAGATAAAATATTAAGTAATTCTTCATATGATAGAAGAATAATATTTGAAGAAGCTGCTGGTATTTTAAAATATAAAAAAAGAAAAGAAGAAGCTCTAAGAAAATTAGATAAGACACATAATAATATTGAGAGAGTAAATGATATTATAAGAGAATTAGAATATCAAATAGGACCATTAAAAGAACAAAGTACAAAAGCTTTAGAATACTTAGAAAATAAAAAAGGCTTAGATAAATACGAAGTAGCATTATTAGCTTATGATATAGAAAATATTCATCATGAATTAGAAAATAATAAAACAAAAAAAGAAAAAATAGATAGTGAAATTCTTACTTTGTCGAGTGAATCAACTCTAAAAGATGCAAGTGGAGAAAACAATCAAAAAAGATTATTAGAGCTAGAAAATGAACAAAAAAAATTAAATCAAAAATTATTAGAAGTAATAGAAGAAAAAGAAAAACTAGATGGAGAAAGAAATCTTTTAAAAGAAAGAAGTAAAACAACAAAAGAAGAAAATGAAATAAAAGAGGAATTAAGACAATTAATTGAAAAAAAAGAAAAATACTCCTCTAGTATTAATGTAATAGAAGAAGAAATAAAAGAAATTATTAAGGAATCATCTCTAATAGAAAAAGAATCATTAGATATAGATAGAGAAGTACAAAATAATAAACTAAAAAAGAACATGCTAAGAAATGATTATAATACCCATAATCAAGAAATAGTATCTTTAAAAAATAAAATAGAAAATTTAAAAATTGAAATTGAACAAAATGGAGATATGCCAAACTCTGTAAGAAAAGTATTAAATAATAACTCACTAACAGGTATATATAATACGATTGGAAATGTCTTAACAATAGATGACCAATATATAAAAGCTTTAAATACAGCTATATCTAGTAATAAAAATTTTATAATTACAAAAGATGAAGAATCAGCAAAAAACGCCATAAATTATTTAAAAGATTCTCATCTAGGAAGAGCAACTTTTTTTCCACAAAATATTATAAAAGAAAGATATATTGATTATGATACATTAAATATATTAAAAAATAGTCCTGATTTTATTGGAGTATTATCAGACTTAGCAACCTACAATAAAGAGTATTCTTCCGTTATAAAAAATCAATTGGGAATAGTTGTAGTCACAACAACAATAGATGCCGCCACGAATCTATCTCATAAAATACATGCTAAATATAAAATAGTAACATTAGATGGAGATGTTATAAATGTAGGAGGTTCTCTAACGGGAGGTTCAACTTATCATGGAAAAAGCACAATTTTATTAAAACAAGAAATGAAACACTTAGAAGAAAAAGTAAGTTTATTAGAAAAAGAAGAAAAAGAAATAGAAAAAGAATTATTAGAAAACACTAATGAATTAAATCAAATAGAAGAAAAATCATTTAATATATCTAAACAAAAAGTAACATTAAAGGAAAAATATACAAATAAGAAAAATGAATTAACAGAAATAAAAGATATTTTAATATCTATAACAAAAGAGTATGAGTCATTAGAATCTATTCAAAATAATTCTATAAGTGAAAAAGAACAGTTATTAATTAAAAAGTACCATGAAAAATCATCAGAAAAAGAACAAATAGAAATACATTTAGAATCTATTACTAAAGAAATCAATTTATTAAAAGAAAAAATAGAGTCTACTGAAGCTGATTATAAATTAAAAGTAGCTACTCTTCATAATTTAGAAAAATCTTCTCATGAATTAGAAGTATTAATAGGAAAATACGATGTAAGATTAGATAATATGTTAGATAATTTAAATAGAAATTACGAAATGACTTTTGAAAAAGCAAAAAAAGATTATCCATTAGAAATAGAACCAGAAGAAGCAAGATTAAAAGTAAATACCTATAGAAATAATATAAAAAGAATAGGTATGGTTAATCTAGCTTCAATTGATGAATATGAAAGAGTAAATACACGATATGAATTTTTAACAAAACAAAAAGATGATTTATTAGGAGCAGAAGATACTTTACTTAAAATAATGAATGAAATGGATGAAGTAATGAAAGAAGAATTTAAAAATACTTTCTTAAAAATCCAAGAAGAATTTCAAAAAGTATTTAAAGAATTATTTAAAGGAGGAAATGCTGATTTGAAATTAACTAATCCTGATGATTTATTAACAACAGGAATTGATATAGTAGCATCTCCTCCTGGGAAAAAGTTAACTACAATCTCTTTACTAAGTGGTGGAGAAAAAACATTAACTGCAATATCTTTATTGTTTGCTATATTAAATGTAAGAAAAGTACCATTCTGTATATTTGATGAAGTAGAAGCTGCTCTAGATGAAGCGAATGTAGCAGGATTTGGAAAATACTTAAATAATTATGCCGGAAAAACTCAGTTTTTAATAATTACACATAAAAAGAAAACAATGGAGTATGCTAATACTTTATATGGTATAACTATGCAAGAGTCTGGTGTATCAAAATTAGTAAGTGTCCGCCTAGAAAATCATGAAGAATATTTATAAAAGATATAATAGAATATAAGCGGAGGAAAAAACGTATTAAAAATAAGATTTGGATTCGCAGATAGAATGGAAAATTTTCAAGGACAAGAGGGAATAGGACTAAACAATGAGACACTACTAGTCTATGGAGATTTTTATGGGATAATAAATTTTTCTGGTGAAGATTATGTAGTTGCTAAAGCAGTAGAAGATAAAAGTAACAATTGCCCAGATTTAATAGATAAATATATAGTAAGACCAGCAACACTGCATCAATATAATGATGGTAGTGAAGAGTTAGTCTTAAATCAAGAAGAAAATGATCAATGTAAACTCTTAGAAGAAATATTTAACAATTCTAAAGAAAATATTACTTCAAAAACTGATATTATAGAATTATATTCCACAATAGTAGATGGATCATTTAGTGTAGATTCCTTAGCATTAGGTAATGAAATTAGTGCAACTTCAATTAGTGATGAAGCATTTAAAAGAGAAGTAGAAGAAATGAAAAAAAGAAGTAGACAATTATAAAAAACAATAAAAAAAAAGACTCTAAGAGTTATATAGCTCTCATAGAGTCTTTTCCTTTATAAGGATTTTTAGAATCAATATGATCAGTAAATAGTATCCCATTTAAGTGATCAAGTTCATGTTGAAAACATACAGCTAAATCTTCTCTAGCACGAATATGTATCTTTTTACCATCCATATCATATGCTTCAAAAGTAACCCTAGCATATCTAGGAACAATTCCTTCAACTGGACGATTAACAGATAGACAACCTTCTCCATCAGTAACATAGATTTGTTCAATAGAATTACTTATCATTTTAGGATTAATTAATATATAAGTTTCAAATTCTTTTTCTTCAGCATCTTCTTCACTTATTTCATAGACAACGACAAAGTATCTTTTTAAAACACCTAATTGAACAGCAGATAATCCCATTCCAGGTCTTAAATCATATTTTTCAGATAATTCATCAATTTGACTATCATGTAAATATTGAATCATAGTATTAATAGTTTCTTTATCTTCCTTAGAAAGAGGAAAAGAAACTTCTTTACTAATTTGTTTTAAACGTTTATCCTTTTCATCTAGAATATCTTTTGTTTTAAGCACTACAACCACCTCAACGAGACTATTTTATCAAAAAAATGTTATTTTGAAAAGGAAAACATTAAATTATTATTAATTACTCCATCTAGTACCAATTACAATTACTAATAAAATAAATAATACAAGTACTATAGCATAACTAGAATGATTATTATTATTCATATAAACAGGATAATAAGTAGAAGTTTGATTTGGACAACAAGAACTTCCTCCACCATAATAATACATAGAATTCCCTCCTTTACAAATCTAATATAAAATATGTTAATTTACATTTTTTGTGAATTAAAACGTCTAATTAATAGGAAAATACTTGTTTTTATGGTATATTTATAATGAGGAGAAATTATGAAAAAGATAATAAAATATATTGATAAACCATTATTCATAGTAACTGTATTACTCTTCATAATTGGATTAATTATGGTTTTTTCAGCATCTAATGTTACAGCTTATATGACTTATGCAGTTAGTCCATATAATTACTTTTTCAAACAAGGTGGTTTTTTATTAGCCGGATTTCTTTTATTCTTAATTATGATACATTTTAATACAAAATCTTATGGCTTTTTCTCCTGGGGATTACTGTTATTAGGAATTGCTTCATTAGTTCTTTTATTAATTATGGGAAAAGCTAAAAACCATGCAATGAGTTGGTTTGATTTGGGTCCAATAAGTTTACAACCAAGTGAATTTATAAAAATAATTACAATAGTATTTTTAGCATATTATTATGATAACTTTACTAAAAAAGAAAAAAGTTGGACAAAAAGTCTATTTCCGATAGGAGTATGCTTAGTAGTAGCATTTTTAATCTTTATTCAACCAGACTTAGGAACGACAATTATATATTGTGCAATTGTTGGGATAATATTTTTAGCAGTACCAATTTCAAATGAAATTAAATATAAAATTGTATTCAGTGCAGTAGGATTACTCGCTATAGCAGGAGTTGCAATAATAAGTGGAAAAGGAGTATTAAAAGAAAGACAATTTGAACGGTTTGATTTTAGAAATCCTTGTGAAAAAATACTGAGCACAGGAAACCAAGTATGTAATTGCTATATAGCGATAAATAATGGAGGACTAACAGGAGTAGGTCTAGGAAATTCTACTCAAAAATATTTATATTTACCAGAACCATATACTGATTTTATTTTCGCAATCATAGTAGAAGAGTTAGGGCTCATAACAGGTATAGGAATTATTCTAATGTATATTTTTGTATTGTTTAGAATACTATTGATTGGAAGAAAAAGCCCAAATAATAGAGGAGCAATATTATGTTATGGTATAGCAACTTATATATTTTTACATATTGCTGTAAATCTATTAGGAATAATGGGACTAATGCCAATGACAGGAGTACCACTACCATTTATGAGCTACGGAGGAAGTTTTACTTTATGTCTAATTGCTGCGTTAACAATAGTCCAAAGAGTAAGTGTAGAAAATGGTATTTTAAAAGAAAAAATGTAATGATATTTAAATTTATGATAAAAAATACAAGTTTAATATTTGTATTTTTTTTATTTATAAGGAAAGTGCATTAAAAATAGGTAATTGAAAATGAACAAATGCAATCATACATTGGATTTGGAAGACTAGTTATAACTATAAAATATTTAGCTAGGTTATTAATTGACTTAAATAATAAATAGAACTATAATAATCGCAAGAAATGGAGTGATTATTATGAATTTTGATGAACTAGAAGATAAAGGAAAAGAAACAGTTAAAAGTCTTAAAATATATGGAATAGAAAAAATAAGAAAGATAAATGATTCATCTACAATAAAAAAAGCAAAAGAAATAATAACTCAAGCAAGAAATAATGGGCAAAAAGTAGTTACTAAGGCCAGTGACTTAAAAAATGAAAAAGAAAACCAAATCAAAGAAATTATAAATAAAGAACTTGCTATTAAAGTAGAAAAGATAGAAAAAGAAAAGCAAAAAAACTTAGAAAAATTACTTAGTAAGTATGGAGAGGTAGAATTTAAAGAAGATAAGATAATTGTTTATGCAACAAAAGAAAAAGTAGATTCTATAGCTGAAAATTCAACAGGGTTTCATGAAATATCCATATGGTTTCTTGATACATATAATGAAATATTATCTAAAAAGCTATTTTTCAAAAGAACAGATTTACCAGTTGAATATCATTTTGAAGGAATAGAATTTGAAAAAAATATTAATATTTCTTCAGATACTGCAAAAAATACAATCATTTTTGATAATTGTACATTTCATGGAGTAATAAAAGGATCTAAAATATTTAATACGAAAGGAAATTATATATTTAATAACTGTACTTTCCTTGATAAGTATTATATTCATAACGATATAACAGGTTTTTTTGATAATTTATTAATTAAGGATTGTAATCGAGAGTTTAAAAGAATAAATATAGAAGCAAATACTATAACAATATTGAATTCTATAATTAATAATAAACATGCATCTTTACTTGATAAAGAAAAATCTATTATGCTAAAAGCAAATAAAATAAATATGTCTAATGTAGAACTATCTTCTGATGAAATATATATAGATGCAAATTCTATTGATTCAAAAGATACTACATTAAAAGCCGAAAAAGGAATAATGATAGATAATGAAAAAGAAGATTTTGAAGCAAAAGTAGAAACATGTTCAATAATATTTAATGGCAAAGAATATCATACAAATCCAAGAACAGATCTTACAAAAGAAGGATTACAAAAAAAATTACTATATATTTTAAATGAAAGAAATAATAGTATGGATTTAGACTTCTTTAAAAATAAAGAGCAAAGCTTAAAAGCATATATTAAAAATAATATAAATGATGCTTCAAAAGTATTTATTGTAGGTCATAATAGAGTAGACTTAGACTCATTAGGCTCATCAATAGGTCTATATGAATTAGTAAAATCATTAGGTAAAGAAGCATATATTATTGTAGATGATGATATAACTAAAATGGAATCAGGAGCAAGAAAACTACTAAGAGATATGGCAAAAAAATATAAAGAAAAAGATAAAAAATCACCCTTTATTAAAAAAACAGTATTTTCAAAAACAGTAGATAAAGATTCAATGGTATTTATAACAGATACAAGTAATAGAGAAAGAATCTGTATCAGTGATTCACTAAATAAAGTTAAAAACGTAATAATAATAGACCATCATAATGAAAATGACAAAACAATAGAAGCAGATTTTAAATATATAAATCCTCAAGCATCATCAGCAAGTGAAATAGTAACTCTATTATTAGATGAATTTCAAATAGATTACAACAAAGATATCGCAACGGCCTTACTAGCAGGAATTAATTTGGATATAGGTTTTTGGGCACTATCAAAAGAAACAAGATTTGTATGTAATATTTTATATGATAAAGAAGCAGATCAACATTATATTATTAAATTGTTAAAACAAAGCTTTGAAGACTTTAAAAATATTTCCAGCTTTATAATTGGAGAGGGTAATAGGATAAACAAACAGTATTTAGTTAAGATTCCAAATACAGATGTAAATACTTCAGTTGGACTATCTATTGTAAAAAATTATATAGACCCTTTTGAAGAACATCCGATAGAGTTTTTCGCAAAGGTTGCAGATAAAATGCTTGAATTTCCAGATACAGATATATGTTTTTCTTTAGGATTTTTTGATAAAGATACGATTCAAGTTTGTGCTAGATGTAATTTAGATATTATAAATATTGGAAAGGTTATGGAAAAACTAAATGGTGGTGGAGACCGTAAAAAAGCCGCTACACAAATACACATTGATAATAATTTAGAACAATTACAAAAAAGAATAAAAATTGAACAATTAGTTGATATATTAAATGAATTGATAGAAGGTGAACTACAAGATATCCAAGTAAAGGAAGAACAAAGAGTATTAAAAAAATAAAATTTTTCGGAATTTTATTTTTTTTTGGAATAATACAATAGGAGGCATCTATATGACATGGAAATATCGTTATAGAAAACAAATTATTATTGGTTGTATTATTTTTATTATTTTAGTATCGAGTATTGTTTTATTATATGTAAATAGACCAATTAAAAGTACCAAGAAAGATAAAAATGAAATAAAACAAGTAGATTCTATTCTAGAAAAGAAAAATGAGCCAATCATAGAAGAAAAGTACAAAATAGACATAAAGGGAGAAATAAATTATCCTGGTATTTATTCACTAGATAAAAATTCTAGAGTAATGGATGTCATAACTTTAGCTGGAGGCCTAACAGAACAGGCAGACACATCAGTAATTAATTTAAGCAAGAAAATAAAAGATGAAATGGTAATAATTATTTATAGTAAAGCAGAAGTAAATGATTTTAAAAAAACGAAAGAAATAGAAGAACAAGTCCAAGAAAAATGTATTCAAAAAGATACAGAGTCCCTACAAAATGATGCCTGTATAGTAGAAGAAGAAAAACCAAGTGGAAAAGTATCTATTAATAACGCTACTAAAGAAGAATTTATGACTTTGCCAGGAATAGGAGAATCTAAAGCAAAAGATATTATTGATTATAGAGAAAAAAATGGCCCATTTACTAGTATAGAAGATTTAACAAAAATATCAGGAATAGGAGAAAGCATATTTGCTAAGATTAAGGAAGATATTACTCTGTGATTATTTATATTATAGTATTTTATTATTTAGTATTCTTTATACAATTATTAATATTTCTAATCCACCAAAAACTTCCTATACAGAAAAATCAAAAACTTTTACAGGAATTGTAACAAAAATAGTAAAAAAAGAGTCCACAACTATCTACATAAAAAATAAAGAAATAGTATCAACAAACTTATATCATAAAAAAAATAATATAGAATTAGGAGATAAAGTTAAAATAACAGGAAAGTTTCAAAAAAAAACAAGCATTATAAAAGATAATCCAACATATTTTTATACAATAAAAATATCATCCATAAAAATACTAAAAAAAAATAAAAATATATACTATCATTTTAAACAATTAATAATAAATAATTTAGAAAATAGTCCTTATTTAAATACATTTATCTTAGGAGATAAATCATACATAAAAGAAGATGTAAATAGAAGTTTCAGAGAAAATGGAATTAGTCACTTATTCGCAATCAGTGGAATGCATATAACATTACTTGCTAATTTAATAAGAAAATTATTAAAAAAACTATCAGAAGAAACAGTATTTAAAATAACAAGTATAATTCTAATAATATATTTATTATTAGTAGGTTTTTCTCCTTCTATATTAAGAGGAGTATTATTTTATATACTTTTTTCAATAAATCGTATTTATTATTTTTACATAAAAAAAACAAACTTATTTTTTTTAACATTATCAATTGCTTTATTTATAAATCCCTTTTCAATATATAATATTGGATTCTTATATTCATATAGTATAAGTATATCTTTATTAATATTATCAAATGAATTATCAGAAAAATACATAATTAGTTTACTAAAAGTATCTTTAGTATCTACCTTAATATCTCTTCCAATATCACTTTATTATTTTAATCAAATAAACATACTAAGTATTATTTATAACTTAATATTTGTACCATTTATAAGTATTATTCTATTTCCATTTAGTTTAATAGTATTTATAATAAAACCTCTTCTACCAATTTATAATATTTTAATTCAATTATTAGAAAATATATCTTTATTATTATCAAATGTTTCAATAGGTAAATTAGTATTTAAAAAAATGAATATCTTATTATATATAGTTTATTACATATATATTTTTATTATTATTTATAAAAAGAAAAAATTATTAGTAGTTTTATTAATAATTATATTATCTATTCATTTTTTTGTTCCATATTTTGATTCAAATACATTTATAGAAATGATAGATGTTAATCAAGGAGATTCTACACTAATGAAAATTAATAATAAAACTATATTAATAGATACAGGAGGAGAAAAGAATACTTTTAATAATGATAATCATACAATTTTTTATAATAAACTCTCTCCTAAATTAAAAGAAATAGGTATACATAAAATAAACTATTTAATTATTTCACATGGAGACTTTGATCATATGGGGGAAGCTATTAATTTAGTTAATAATTTTAAAGTAGAGAAAGTAATATTTAATTGTGGACCTTACAATGATTTAGAGAAAGAATTAATCAAAGTATTAGATAAAAAGCATATCAAATATTATTCGTGTATTAAAGAATTAAATATAGATAAAAATAAACTCTATTTTCTTCAAACAAAAGAATATGATAATGAAAATGATAATTCAAATGTTATTTATACAGAATTAAATGGATATAAGTTTATGTTTATGAGTGATGCAGGAATTGAAAAAGAAAAAAATATTTTAGAAAAGTATAACTTATCAAATATAGATGTCTTAAAAGTAGGGCATCATGGAAGTAAGACAAGTAGTAGTAAAGAGTTTATTAATGAAATAAATCCTAAATATTCTATTATTAGTGTTGGCAAAAATAATAGATATGGTCATCCAAATAAAGAGGTATTAAACATTCTAGATGATTCAAAAATATATAGAACTGATCAGGATGGAAGTATTATGTTTAAAATTAAGAATGATAAACTGAGAGTTGAAACTTGTAGTCCATAGAAAGTCCCGACATGATCGGGAAAATATTGAAAGGAGTATATATGAATTATTATAATGAGATAAAAGAAAAACTAATAAAGAGTGAAATATATGATAGAGCAAAAGATTATTCAAAAGATAGACATAAAGTTAGTGTTTATTTTGAAACTGGTAAACTTTTAAGTAAAGCAGGCAAGGAATATGGTAAAAACATAATTAAACAGTACTCTAAAAATCTAATGTTAGAAGTTGGTAAAAAATATAATGAAAGAACACTTTATGGAATGAGAAAATTTTATGAAGTATTCAGCAATGAAAAATTGAACCCACTGGGTTCAAAATTGAGTTGGAGTCATTATAGAGAGTTAATAACTATTAAAAATATTGATGAAATTATATATTATATTTTCATATGTGAGAAATATAATTTATCAAAAAGGCAGTTACAAGAAAGAATAAAAAATCATGAATATAATAGACTAAGTGAAAATGCTAAAAATAAACTGATTACGAAAGAACAATTAAATGTCAATGACTTAGTACCCAATCCTATTATCATAAAATCATGCCCATTAAAAGATGATTTATCAGAATACGCGTTAAAGCAATTATTATTAAATAATCTAGATGACTTTTTAAATCAATTAGGGATTGGTTTTACTTATGTTGGAAACGAATATAAACTAAAATTAGGTAATACATATAATTATATAGATTTACTTTTATATAACATCAAATATAAATGCTATGTAGTAGTTGAACTTAAAGTAACAGAATTAAAGAAAGAGCATACAGGACAGATTATGACATATATGAATTACGTTGATAAAAATATTAAGACGATAGAAGAAAATGTTACAGTTGGAATAATCATTTGTAAACAAGATAGTGAGTATGTTATAAAATATTGTTCTGATGATAGAATAATTGCTAGAGAATATGAACTTGCGTGATGTTGCTTTTAAAAACTATAAAAATATGATATAATTTATTGTGAAAGGAAATGGTGGATAATATGATAAATTGACAATGAACGGAAATAACATAGAGGATGAAAATAAATATTTACTATAAAAAAAGTGTTAGAATAATATAAAAAAAGACAATATTATTTGCCTCTTTTGATTAAACAATAATCCTTTCCAAAAACTGTATCATGTTCAAAGGTATAAATACTTTTGCCAAGTTCATAATTTATCATTTTAACAAATTCATAATAATAAGATACAATTAAATTAGCTGAATTAATAAAATAACGCTAATCAACACTAAAGCAAAAATATTGGTTAATATCAGAATTATTTATTAAAGAATAAAATAATTCCTTTTTCCTATTCTCAAAAGACTTTACAACAAAATATCCAATTATTGTATTGAATTCATTGATTGTTGGTATTCCATAACTATGCTTTTTGTATAGGCTCTTTACAGGTGTATATAAAAATCTATCATCATTATCTAATGTTTTAGGAACAAAAATATTACCACTTTCATTAAGATGTCCAGTAGCACCTACTATCCCATTACTATCAAGCTCATCATATTTAACCTTGTCAGATAATAAAAACTGATTATTATTTACTAAATGTTGTGATAATGAACAACCAGCTGATTGAAATAACTCCAAAATATTGGGATTATCATTAAGATTAAGACCATAGCTACATAAATAATTAAGAAAAAATAAAGAATTATAAAACCCTTGCATAATTATCCCCTCCATAAAACTCAATATAATCCTTTAATTGAAAGACTTATAGTAAACTGAAAAACTAAAATAAAAACTTAATGAAAATAACAAATTATAGTTAATCTATGTTATAATAGCTACTTAAGAGGTGATACCATGTATACCATAGAGTATTATAAAACAAAAAAACAAAACCTACTATAAAAAAAGAAAAATATAAAAGTGATAATCAAAATTTTAATCGTATGATAGAAAGAAAATATTTATATCAAAAAGACATAATTGATAAATGTTGGAATATAAAGAGTTTGACCATTGATATAGAAGATATAGAAAAAATTATATACGATCAAAGACTAATTTATTTATGTAGTTTATATGCAATTGTTATGAAAAGAATTAGTAGTGATAATAGTATAACTTCAATAACTATTTTAAATAATAATTATAATTTATCTTATATTTATGAAATAATAAAATGTAAATGGATGATTAATGCTAATGAAAATATAGATGAAATAAATATAGAAAAAATACAAAATCGACTTGATTATTTAAAAAACATATATGAAAATACAACTAATCAGAAAAAAAAGATTGATATTGAATATAAAATTTACCTAATTACATACTATTTAGATACCATAAAAAAACATTATGATATGACAAAAAAAGATAAAAAAACTGTAAAATTAGGTAAACGTTTTATAAAACAAAAGAATAACAAAAATATATTATAAAAAGGAATTTATAGAAAAAATGAGATTGCCTTAGGTAATCTTTTTTTTATTTATAAAATTATATTTTTTAAGACTAAAAAAATGCTATAATATTTTAAGAAAAAATATGACTAATCTAGGACATTAATTTAAATATATATGAGTACATAAACGTAGATAATAAATAATTGGATATTTTTTTATAGAACTAAAAAATTTAATATTGAAAATCTAGCACAAGAAAATTGAAAAGAAGATATAAAATAATTATTTTAAAAAACTCTATAGACAAAAAAAGTAGATTTCGTTACAATGAAAAAAGGAGGGATTAATTTGAAAAAAATAACAGATATATATGAAGAAGACAATTTAAAATTAACCCAATCTTTTCAAGAAGCTTGCAGTGATAAAATATTTAAAGAATATGTATATAATTTGAATATAAAAGAAGAAATATTAATGAAATATACTTCTCAATTACAAGATAGTTTTAAAGAATTTCAAAATTGTAATAATTGTAAAAATCTAGATTCTTGTAATAATAATATGAAAGGTTATTGTAATACTCCAATAATAGAAAATAATATTATAAATTTTTCATATATTGCATGTAAAAAATTAAAAAAACAAGAAGAAGATAATTTATATAAAAATAATTTAGAATTATTTGAAATGCCTAAAGGCATTAAAGAAGCCTCTTTTAAAAATATTTATAAAGACGATAAGGCAAGACTACCTATATTAAAATTTTTTAAAGATTTTATGAATAAATATGATAAAGATAATATGATAAAGGGATGCTATTTAACAGGATCTTTTGGCTCTGGAAAAACTTATTTGATAGCTGCCTTATTCAATGAAATGGCAAAAAAAAATATCAAGAGTGTACTAATTTATTATCCTGACTTTTTAGTAACACTAAAATCATCATTTTCTAATAACTATCAAGAAAAATTTAATTATATTAAAAAAATCCCTTTATTATTATTAGATGATATAGGAGCAGAAAATGAAACAAATTGGTCAAGAGATGAAGTCTTAGGACCAATTCTTCAATACAGGATGGATAATCATCTTCCAACTTTTTTTACATCTAACTTAACATTAAAAGAGTTAGAAACAACCCTTTCTATAACATCATCAGGCGTAGATAAAGTAAAAGCTAGAAGAATAATAGAAAGAATTAAACAACTAACAGTTGAATTGGAATTAATAAGTAAAAATAGAAGGGAATGATACTATGGGGCATGCAAGAAATACAAAAACTATGATACAGAATTATCTAAATGGTACAGAAAAAACAAGCATATATAAGCTAGTCTATAATAAAGGAATAGAAAACCCAAATGAAGTTATGAATATTATTTTTGATATAATTAATGACCAATTGGATCAATTTGATGGAACTGAATCATTAGATAGAGTAATTAATTTATTAAAAAGCTTAAGCACATTAGTAGAAAATTATCATGAAATAGATAGAAAATTATTAAATAGAAAAATTAATAAATTAAAACAAAAAATAGATACCATAGAAAATGAAAGAACATTTCCTAATAATAAAATGGCAAATAAAAGTTTAGATAGATTAATGGATGTTGCAGATTTAATAGAATATGATATTCAAGAACTAGAAAATAAACCATATGATTATATTAGATATTTAATAAAAAAAATAAAGAACCCAAAATACATTGAATACTCCTTTAAAAAAATGGATACTCTTGTAAATGTAAAGGATAGAAACGATAATACATTGATATTTAATTTAATAAAAAATTATATAGAAAGTCTTGAACAAGATAATATAAAAGATAATCAATATTATCATTATTTAATTAATATAGTAATGAGTCAAAAAAAGTTTTATTTAAAAGATTTAGAAAAAAATAAATGTTTAAGTCTATTATATAAAAAACTATATGAAATAAGTGGTATCAAAAATCCAAGAAGAGTAGAAAAAGTAGAAAAGATAAATGAATTAATAAAAAAGATAGAAGGCGAAGAAACAAAAAAAACAAAATCAGAAGATATATTGAAAAAATATAATGTTTCTATACAATTCCCTAGTAATATAATGGATGAATTAAAATTGGTTGATTACAAAATAAATGATAAGGATAGACCAATAACTAAAGAATTTATTATAACTGCAGATACAAATAATAGTAATATTTTAGATGACGGAATATCGTGCAGAAAATTAAAAAATGGTAATTATTTACTTGGTTCTCATGGAGTCTCAGCACTTGGATATTTTTCTTATAATTCTACTATTATTCAAGAAGCATTAAAAAGAGAAGAAATTTTTAGAATTCCAAATAATAAGAATAGAGAATTTCAGTCTAGTAGTGTAGTTACAATTTTTCCAACTGAAGTAACCAATTCATTAAGTTTACTTCCAAATGAATATAGATATGCAAGAAGTTATTTTTTTGAAATTACAAAAGATGGAGAAATTGTAAACGAAAAATTTTTAAAAACAATAATTAAAAGTAATAGAAAATTTAGTTATCCAGATTTAGATGAAATCTTAAAGAAAAGCGAACTTAATGATTGTGAATTACAAGAGTTAGTTACTACTTTAAAACAAGTATCAATAATATTAAAAAGAAAATATAATAAAGCAAATAAATATAAAGATTTAAAAAATAAAAATCTTACAATCTTAGATGATGATATAAGATTTCAATCAGCTCAAATAATAGCAAATACATCGATATTAACTGGAGAAAGAGTAGCAAAATACATGAGAAGAAATAATATTCCATGTCCTTATAGAGTTCAAAAGTTTCATGAAAAAGATGTAGAAAAAATAAAAAAAATGACAGAAAGTTTAAATAGAACACATGGAGGAAAAAAATTCCAAGAAATATCAAAACTATTTGAAGGACTTTATCCAAATAGTTATTATGCAATGGAAGGACCACATCAAGGACTAGGATTAGAAGGATTTGTCCAAGTTAATTCAGAATTAAGAAGAGGAAATGATATATTAGCGGACCATTGCATGGATATTGGAATAGATAAAAGACCTACAGATAAAGAACTATATGCATTAGAACAAGAAATACAAGAAAAAATTAATGATTTTAATGAAAAACAAACAAAAATAAAGTACTTACAAAGAGAACTTATGGATGCAAAAAACAGATACTAGAAGTGTCAAAACTTGACATTTCTTTTATTTTGAGTATAATAAAGCACATTGAAAAAGGGAGTTTGCTATATGATAAAATTATCACTCAGAGAAAAATCAGTTATGTTAATTTCAATTGGATTATTGCTCATATCAACAGGTTTAAAAGTAGTAGAAGCATATGAAAAAGAAACAGTATATGAAATAAAATATCAATCAATTAATACCAAAAACATGTCACAAGCAAACATAATTGAAAAAAAAGATATAGAAGAAACATCTATGCTAGCATTTACAACTTTAGTAAAAGAATTACCAGAACAAATTGAACTTCAAGAAGTAGAGATTCCAATTATAGAAGTAAAAGAAGAAAACAAAGAATCTGAAGATAATATAATACAAGTGGAAAATGTTGAAGAAGTAGATGAAACTATAGTAGTAGAAAATCCATGGCATCTTCCAACAGAAACAGGAATTGTTTCCCAATATCCACATTACGGACATTCTGCCTATGATATAACAAGTAGTAGAGGTTCAAACGAAATAATCTATCCAGTTGCAAATGGAGTTATAACAAACATATATACTGATCCAGCAGGTGCATTAGTTATTACAATTAGACATAATATAGGTGGACAAATATTTACATCTTTGTATGCCCACTTATCTAGATATGCAGAAGGAATCTATATAGGAAAAGAAGTAACATATAATGACCCAATCGGATTAATGGGGACAACTGGATATTCAACAGGGATTCATTTACATTTAGTAGTTGCAGATTGTGCTTTATTTGATAGTAATGATAATAATTGCAAAGATTTGAACTCATTCTTTAATTATATTAATAGAAGAGTAACAGAAGGATATTATGGATTAGGAACTCATATAATTGTACAAGGGGCATGGACTAATAGATAAAATAAAAAACGGCTAAACCGTTTTTATTTTATTTAATTGAATTTGTTTTTTTCTTTTTTCATCCTCAATAAGAAATAGTGGATAAACATTATGAAATTTGCCTAATGTGTATTCATCAGAAATTTTCTGATTTAAATCCTTTATTATATCTAATATAGAATAAAAGTTTTTATCTGATAACAATCTTATACTTGCTTGAATAATAGTTTTATAATCCATATAGGTAATATAGACATCATCAGCACTATTGTTTTCTTCATCATAAGCAAACATATCATTTATTGTACAACTAATTATATTAGAAAAATAATTCATACTTGCTTTTTCTATATCCTCATAGCTATGGTAAAAGCTTTTAAGCCTAGACAAACCTGGCAGTTCTGATTCTTTAATTTCTTTGTTTAGATAACTTTCTAATATTTTATTATCGTAAAGGTATAAATATCTATAAAAATCAAGCATGCTTTTTATAGTTTTATCAGATATTTTCTTAATAGATTCTTGAAATATATAATAAAAAGAATAAACATAACATATATCGCAATATTGATTAATAGTATTATAATTAAATAATCGATAATTGTCTTCTAATAATTTTTTTGTATTAGGATCAACATAACGATAATAATTAGAATCTACTTTTTTAGGAAAAGGATTAAAATATAATCTATTAGATAGATATTGTTCTAATCGCCCAAGAATACATTCCACAATTTTTTCATCAGTAAAAAAATTTTTTAAATTCTTAGATAATTTATTTATATAAGTGTCGATATCATTGAAATCCGAAATAGTAAATAAAACTTTTTCCAAAATGTTATTTTCTTCTTTTAAAAGAAAATTCAAATCATCAAATGTTTCTTTATCAGTTTCGAAAGATAATTTTTCATATAAATCATAAATATTTCTTTCAATTTCAAAAAATTGAATTTCTTTATTAGTAAATTTCATTCAAATCCCCCCAAAGTCTATTATACAGAAAAAATTAAAAAACAGCAAAATAAATAAGAATTAATTTAAAAAATAATATAATAAATGTATAATGAAAATACAAGGATGTGAAAAACATGATTTTAGATATAGATTGTCAAAATATTATGTTAAACAATTTTATGTATATAGTAAAAAACATAATGAATATTATTTTAATAATCTCACCAATTCTCTTAATAATAAGCTTAACAATAACATTATCTAAAATAGCAATGAACCCAGATGAAAAAAAGAATCCCAAAAAAATATGGAATGCAATCAAGACCTTAGTAATTATCTTTTTTATTCCTTTATTAGTAAGTATAATTATGAAATTATTAGGAAATTATACCGAAATTAGTTCTTGCTACAACAATGCTAAAAAACCTTCCGCTATGGTAAAATATATTGAAGAGGAAAAAGAAAAGAAAAAGGTAATCATTTCCGACCCGGATGATTATGAAAAAGGTGTTGCTAAACAACTAGAATTTGAATGCACAAGTAGCATTGTAAAATCTCAATTTTCCTGTGAGACCTTAAAAATAGTTGAACAACATTTGAATGATTTTACAGAATCAAATTTTAAATCTGTTATTGCTAGTGCTGGAGGTTTTGATAACTATGCAAAGTCTCTAGGAGGAGTTTTTACAGAATTATACGGGGCAAAGCCTCAAGTTACAACTGCCTATGAATTACAAAGAGTATCAGAATATGTATTTGGTTTTATGTATATGTATGGATTTGACTATAAAAATGGTGTAAAAGCTAAAAATAAATATTGTAAGTGGGGTGGCGGATGTGAAAAACTAGGAAAATTACGATCAGGAAAAACAATAAAAAGTTCCTCTTCAGATGCCTTTTTACCAGGAACACAAATACATGATAAAGATGATCTATCAGATCGAAAACATTTTGATACATTAATTTCAGATAAAGACGAAATTAATATGACAACAAATTGTAACTGGACAGTTGATATGGTCTTTTATAAAGCCGGAATCTTTGGAACAGGAAGAACAAATGTAAATTCATCTTCAGACTTTAAATTAATGGCTAGAAAAAATAAATTAATCACTGATTTCAAAGATTTTAGGCCTGGAGATCTTATCCATTTTTTTGATACAGAAGTTGATCCAACTAATCCAAACACTTGGACTAAAGAACACTGGAAACATGTTGCTTTTATAGGAGAAGTAAATTTAGAAAACTACACAGCTACAATATATGAAGGTGGCGGATATTTTATAAAAGGAAGAAACTTTAAAAAAGTAATCAAAACAGACAAAACTACTAAAAGTTTAGCTGGTTGGAAAGGTTGGGGAGCAGTAAGAGTAATAGAACTTAACTGAAAAATAAATTTGAGTTTAGGTAAAAATAATTCTTGACATAGAAAAAGTGAATTTGTGTTTTCCACAGATTCACTTTTTTAAACTAAAAATAAGAAAAAACATTCCAAAATTTAGTAAAATTAAGTTATCCAAAAAAAATATACTAAACAAAAATAATTGGAGGTTTTTCCTATGAATAATTATACTATGAATG
>Ga0247611_10001788_pt1 | contig 37331 bp, 54 predicted proteins | sample 177DNAGHGhighgp2_FD_192422 | JGI IMG/M metagenome (GOLD analysis project Ga0247611, IMG submission 192422) | Sheep rumen microbial communities from Palmerston North, Manawatu-Wanganui, New Zealand - 1770 DNA GHGhigh gp2 | ecosystem: Host-associated > Mammals > Digestive system > Stomach > Rumen... | reverse complement strand
CCCTTTCAGAGTGCATGTGGCAGTTAAGTTGGGGGATTGCGACACTATGAAGAAATCTTTGTCTTTATTATATTATATTGGTGTCGGCTAAAAATGCCGAGGGCATGTATGTCATCATGACGGTTTTTATTAAAAAAGTTAAGCGAAAACTATTCTATAATAAAAAATGTAGCAATTCTTGGAACGTATTAAAATTGTCATTAATTTTTTTTGCTTTTATAAGTAGTTAGCTGAACTTAATATTATTGCAATTACAATATGATGATCTAAAGACTATTAAAAAAAACTATATTTGAAACCCGCTATAAAAGTAGCCGGCAACCTGTCGCTTCAGTTGATGGAAACCACTCCTGGATGGGCAAAAGACGGCAATCCTCCTTTTAGAGTATATCAAGAAGACGAGGTGAAAGATCTCGACAAACTGCTTCCTTCAGGCACTAATGTGTGGGGGGATGATGAAGATCATTATGGCGGCTTCCTTGATTTGGACTAACCAACTTGATAAGGATAAAAAAGAAATCCAAACTACTGAAAATCAGCGGTTTGGATTTCTTTTTTAAAGTCGGGATTACTGGATTAACTTCTTCCGTAAAGATGTTTTCTAATTTATTGAAAATCAATAGGCTCACAGTTTGTTTGTTTCTATTATTCTCCGAGTTTATACCGAGTTGCGAAAAGGCATAAAACAATCAAAATCAAATAATTACATGAATAAATCACGCCATTATTTGAATTGATATTCTGCATTTTCGCTACGTAAGGGGTTATTTCCTATCAGGATACAAATCTACTACCCTGCATTTGCGACTTTTTGGCTTGCAGTCGGCTCTGTCAAATTAAGAAGGCGGTTCGTTAACTGCTCGTTCTGCTTTGTGAGCCTGTCAATGATGGCATGGAGTCTCTTGAACTCCTTATCTACTTCGATGCTTTTGGATTCTTGTGCCATGACAATAAAATTTGCATCGTACTTGCCATCGAAAGCCTTGATGATATCAACAAGTATGTCGAATCTCGGATTCCTTTCCGAATCGACGATGCTCCTGATAGTATTATCTGGGCGATGGCATTTTCTTGCAAGAGAAGCTACTGTGTGTCCCTCTTGTTCCATTGCGTACTTTATACGCTCATTCACAGTTTTCATTTCGTCCATAAACGATACTAATTGTTAAATTCAACGCAAATATTAAAAATATTCACGCAAATATTTTGTTATTTAAAATAATTGTGCAATATTTGCACCGTGAAACTGTTTTTACACTACGAAAGTAAATAATTTTTTTTGTTTATCGCATTAATTTATTAAAAAAATGGCATTTAGTGATTACATGAAGTCGTTACCCAACACTCGTACAGAAACTATCAAACTGATTGCAAAGGAGTGTAGAGTGAGTGATGTGACCGTCTATCGGTGGATTAATGGGGGAATAACTCCGGAACCTCTCAAACGTAAAGTAATTTCGGATACTCTTGGCATTCCTGAAGGCGAATTGTTCCCCTTACCTAATACTTGATGGACAAACGTGAAACCCATAGTAGAATATTCAACAAATAAGAAGTACAATGAAATTGAAAGAGTTTGAACAGGCGATAATCGCAAAAGGATTGAAGCCTAAAGAAGTACGGCTGGAGCATTCCAACGTAAAGTGGTTTGTCTGCGATGGGAACTATGACTATGGAATTATCGTGTTTGATAAGAACGGAAAGGCTCATGTGTTGTTTACCTATCAGTGGCCGGAAGAAGTACATAATATACAGATTGAGAGTTGTGACGGCGGTATCACTATTGATGGGGTGACTGCCTACAGGGACAGTGTTTTGGATCTGGTATTTTAAAGTGGATTATGATAAAGATTGGGGAATTATGAGCGAGAAAAAAATAGTACATCCATGTATAGAGTGCCAGTTTTACGAGCTATGCGTTGATTTGGACGGTGTTACATCTTCATGCCCGAGTTGTGAGAGTTTTATTAGCATAAGGGGGATCTAACTTAAACTATAGAAAAAAATGAATATATATATCAGTGGGAAAATCGGTGAGAGAAATATTTCTGATTCAACTCGTAAAAAATTCGAGCGGATTCAGAAGATGCTGGAGGATGAAGGGCATCAGGTATTCAATCCGGCAAGTAAAGAACGAGAGTCGTATTTAGAGATGTGGTTAAAAGGACAAAAACCGTATCTTCAAAGTCATAACATCAGCAATTACGCAGAAATACTGCGTATGAATTTACTTATGCTTGTTCAATGTGATGCAATTTACATGCTGCCGGATTTTATAGACTCTCCTGGCGCAAAAGCTGAGCACGCTTTTGCCATTGCCTGCAAAAAGCAGATATTCTATGACGATGAGCTCTACCAAGATGGCACGCTTAGGAGTAAGACCTACAATAAGAACAAATTCCCATGGGGAAAGAAAAACGAACAAAAATAAAAAACCATGAGCAACTACGAACTACAACTGGAGCCGGTGAGGTTGAATCACAATCCTATTACGGGGAAGTTCCTGAAGGGGCATCTGAATGTAAACAAGGGGAAGACATGGGATGAGTTCATGCCGAAACGAGCCCAAAGGAAGTGCCGGAAAGGATGGAAGAATCTTGATATTTACCGAGATAAAGCATTACAGAATCGGTCTCCGATGGCAGGTATGCCAAAGAGAAAGGTGATAGCCGTGAGTAAGGATGGCCGGTGGACTTGCTTTGAATCTATAAGAAGAGCTGAAGAAATCATTGGGTGCAGTCGCGGGGCTATACAGAATGTCTGCCGGAAGAATCAGATGAGGAAAGTGGTGCACAGTACGAATGGGAAACCGACCGGCAAAGTGAATACAGACTATAGTCGTGGCGGTATCAGGTTCTATTTTGAAGATGATCCTATCTGGATGACAAAGATTAAGCATTGATCATTAAACATTGACCATTGAACATTGAGCATTTAAAATTATAAAACTGAATCGAAAAATGGTATTCAGATTAAAAAACTGAATGAAAAATTGTAAAAAACTGAATTAAAAAATGGTATTCAGATTAAAAAACTGAATGAAAAATTGTAAAAAACTGAATTATGAGCAAAATTGAAATATCAGAATATGACAGCTTCGGGAGATACATTGAGAGTCCCTGCTATGGGTGCAGGGTTGATGACTGCCGGAACTGTCCGAAATCATTAGGGAGGGCAAGAGTATGAATTGTAAACTATGTGAGAATTGGAACAGGTTCTACGGGAATTGCGCCGTCTGTTCGTGCAAGCCAGCGCCGACGGGGAACCCTCAGAACTGCACTTATTATCGACCTAAAAAATAGAAATTATGAAAGAAATTGAGATGCAAAAAATTACCAAGGAGATAATTTATTCCATTATGGTAAAAAAATTCAATCAATACAAGCCGAGTGTAAGCGAAATATACACTATCATGCAGAATGTTACACAACACGTTATTTGTTCTTTTTCCCCGTTTATTGGACTGAGCGAAGAAGAAGCAATCACCATGTTTTGTAATAACCTCCAAAAAAATGGCAGTAAACACCATTTCACAACCGGGAATGATGATGTCGACAAACTTATAGATATGATGATTAAAGAAATTAAATCGGGTGGCGACATTGAAAAAATTGCCGATAAATATGTCAAATGCTCCACCCCTGAGTTGCGACAAGAATTGATTGACGGCATCCGGGGAATCAACGAGCGACATAAACTTGATGATTAAAAAAAACGGAAATCATCATCAGTAAAATTCAACCTTATGCTTTGCCTTTTCTAAAGCTATGCTTTCGGGCTCCGAAAGCTATGCTTTAGGCGGGCAAAAGCTATAAGAAAAAATGTTAAAGGAATTACGTTACTAATAATGATTATAATATGCCATACGGAGTGTGTAAAAAATGCGGATGTACGGACACTGATCCATGCTACAATCCTTCTTACGGTAACTGTTGGTGGGTTGATGAAACGCACGAGCTTTGTAGCCACTGTGCCGACCAGGATATTGCTGATGACCCGGAAACGTGTCATTGCATAAATTCTGAAGATAAGTATTACCAAAGCGTTGCAGATGTTCTTGCTTGCAAGAACTGTAAGCATTGGACTAAGGATAAGGACAGTTGCGATGTAAAAGACGAGGACGCATGGGGAAGCTGCGACATCATTGAATGCGGCAGTTATGGAAGTGACCCAATGTGTGTGGAATTTGAAGAAAAGGAGGAAAAACAATGACAGTTAAGGAACAAGAAATAACAACACTGGCATTACAAATGTCCAGCTCTATGTTCAGCTGAATTTGCAATTCTGCTGAACATAGATGGTTAATAATATTCTAATCAAACTATAATATGTATTCATTCACCGTTACCAACAGCCTTAATGATGCACTGGTTGATAAAGTCGGCTTTGGAGCCATTTACCTTCGAGAGGATGTCGTGCACCTCCTGGGTTGCCCTGAATCCATAATAATGCACTCCCTTGCGTTTGCGACCCGCACCTTCACGTGCGCCACCTCTTCCAGATTTCTTTCCTGTCATTTCGATTTCAGCGTGAAATTCCATAATGTTAAAAATTTTGTTGTTAGTAAAAATATGACTATCTTTGCATCGAAAACCCGGAGGTGGGAGGGTTTCCCCTCCCTTTGGTTCTCAAATCCAAACTTTAAGTTTGATTTTGATTTTCCAAATCCTAATGAAAATTGTGGCTTCCATAAGGCTTTCGGGTTTTCGTTTTTCCTACTCTTTTCAAGATTTTCGGATTCCTCTTTTTGTCTCTCATTGACAATACAAAGGTACGAAAATTATTTGAAATACGCAAACAAAATCAAAAATATTTTCGCTTGTTTCGCATTTTTTTTGCGAAAGAAATCACGTATGCCTATAATCAGAAAAGTGCAAATAGTCAAGCGAGAATGAGAACGGTGAATAAGTATATCAAATCTTCGCAAAAGATATAGCATATAATCCGCAAAGATATTATCATTCTTTTGCAAAGATATAGCTAAAAAATAAGTTAAACTGGGTTTTTCGGAAACAAGAGTGGGTAAGATGGCAAATAAAAGAAAGAACAAACGGTGGTCTGTCGAGGATGCCGACTATGTACATCAGCATCTTGGCAAGGTCACATTTAATACCATGGCCGAACATCTTGACCGCACGGAAATGTCTGTCAGATTATTTGTGCTGAGAAAGAAATGGCCTATTAGTGGATACACTGTTAAACGAAACTTGCTGATTGCGCTGTTGAAGACGAGATTCAAGAATCTTGAAGACTTCACACCGAGTCGTGCCTTCTATCGAGAAACTGGCATCGGCCAGCGGAGATACTGGGATATCTATTTTGGGCGCAAGAGCATCACGGGGAAAGAATATGCCGCTGTGGCCGATTATCTCGGAGTCACTGTAAAAGAAGCTATAGAATCACGACAGCTATCATTATTTAATGAGGAAGAATAAATGATATGGACTATAAATTAACTGAGTTTGTCAAGAAAGTTAAGGATGCTCTGGACATTGTCAATGTCGTAGAGGAATACGTCACATTGGGAAAAGCCGGGGTAAACTACAAGGGCATTTGTCCATTTCATGATGACCATGACCCGTCAATGGTAGTGAGCAAATCTCGACAGACCTTTCATTGCTTTGTCTGTGGCAAGCATGGGGACGTAATTGAGTTTGTCAAGGAATTTGAAAACCTGACATTCATGGAAGCTCTTCGAGTCTTGGCTAAGAAAGCTAATCTTGAAGATCAATTTCCAAAGCGTGAAATGAACTCCGACGAAGAAGCAGCTTACAAACAAAGGGAAGCGCAGCTCATCGCCATTGATGGGGCAGCCAAATACTATCAGAACAATATCGCACAGGCGGAATCGTTCTTGAAGTCACGTGGTTATGACGACATCCATGAAAAGGCATTGGCCGACTATGGTGTGGGATACGCCCCATCAGGCAACGTGGCCATGCGATGGTTGACGGAACATGGCTATTCTGTGGACAGGCTGAAGGAGGCTGACATTATCAGAACCTCTGATGACGGTCGAGATTATGACACGTTCCGCGACCGTGTGGTATTCCCTTTCTATAACCTGCAGGGTAAGGTCATCGGTTTTGCCGGTCGTGCTGTCATGCCAAGTGACAAGACGGCAAAGTATCTAAACACGACGGAGACACCTCTCTTCACAAAAGGAAAGAATCTCTTCGGCCTATACCAGGCGAGACAATCCATCGGACGGAACGGATTTGCATACCTGGTGGAAGGGCAGTTCGACGTTATGTCACTCCATCGGTACGGCATTGAGAATGTCATCGGTGGCTCTGGCACCGCCTTCACTCCAGACCAGGTAAAGCTGATTCTACGGTTTACGCAGAACGTGGTCATGATATACGATGCCGATGCTGCAGGAATAAAAGCTGCGCTGACCAACAGCGAACTGTTGTTGAAGGCAGGTGCAAACGTGAAATGCATCCGTCTGCCCAAAGGTATGGATCCAGATGAGTTTGCCCGTGAGAACAAGGAAAAAACAAGCGAGCTCCTAAAGGAACGTACGGAGACCTTCCCTTATGCCCTGCGTAGATTGCTCGTTCCTCGTGGCTGCAAGGATGAGCAGGCCATCAGCGACGTCATCAACAGCATCTGTTCACTTGTGGCATGCGTGAGCGATGCAGGATTGCGTCTGGAATACATCAAGAGCATGGCCGCCGATTTCAAGACTAAGATGACCATCCTTGACGCGAAGGTAAGGAATATACGCAGCAAGATTGCCGATGAGCTGAGCAAGACCAGCATGCAGCCAGGTCTATATGGGCTTGATACTTTCAGTGAGAACTTGGAGGATGACCATCCGGGAATCCTCACTTCAGTTCTGCAGGAGTTCCTCGACCAATACGGTGACACCGCCATTATTTTCGTATCAGGTGTACCGGACCAGACGGCGATCCAGGCACTGCGTTCCACTTACAATTACTTTGTCACCTCCGATGAAGGATGTTTCGTTGAGAAGGACGGTCAGGAAAGCCCATATCTGAGAGCACTGGCAGAGATGTACCGCAATGGCATCACCAGGATATCCGTGGCTTGTGGGGAGAAGACGGAATCATTTGTTGACTTCTATATCAGGCTCCATGGTGAGATGCTGGGTGACTATATGGGCGACAGGGTGCCTCTCATCAGTCGTTGCGTGGAACTGACCAGCTATGCCGACGATACGGTGGTCACGGTCAATCGCAGTCATTATTGCAGTCAGCTGAAACTTACCAAGGGTCAGTTTGATGACCTGCGCAAACCATTCGTCCAGCAGCGCAGGTCGGCCATGAAGGTGAACATCCAAAGCGACAATCTCGACGACGAAGACTTCGACGTAGACGAACCGCCAAGCTATGTGAGCGAGAATGACGACTATCGCTGCATGTGGAAGCAGTACGGCTATTTTCCCCGTCTCAACAAGAAAGGAGAGCCGGTGTGCTACATGTTCAGGAATAAGAGTGGCAACGGCATGACGCAGGTAGGAGATTTCTACATGACCCCATTGTTGCACATCTTCAACGACGACTTTGAGCAGAACAAGCGTGTGTTACGGATCAACCGTCGTTACTATGAGACCCCCATCTACATAGAGGTCGTGTCGAAGGCTCTCCAGAAGATGTCCACTATTGAGGACGTGCTGATTAATTACGAGGCGGTTAACTTCAGTAATGGTGAAGAATGGCAATGGAAACGCATCAAGGAATGGATGAGCCGTCACTACGTCCTGTGTTCCGAAATACAGGTCTATGGCAACCAGCAAAGCGACGGAATGAGCCGACGTGAGGACGAGCAGTTCTTCGCCTTCAGCAATGGCATCTGCCACATGATTGGCAATCAGGTGATGTTTGAACCAATCAATGAGATGGGAGTGGCCACGCACAACAAGCGGAACTACTACCTTCCTGCTTTCTCCTCCATCTATGCAGGAAGCGGTCGCAAGAGTGACAAATACGAGATGATTTCCCAGTTGGTGTACAGGGAAGTACCGAAAGAGAAACAGGTCAGCTTTGAGACTTGGGCTGACCTGATGGACAAAGTCTATAAAATCAACGACAACGGCAAGTGGGCACTCCTGTTTTCCATCATGTGCGCCTTCCGTAGCAACATCCACTGCATTGACCGTCTTTTCACGGCTCCGTTCTTCATGGGGCCGATGTCAAGCGGCAAGACGCAGATAGCCGTATCGATCCGAAGCCTTTTCATTTCCCCACATGAGAGCATCTTCAACCTAAACCTCGGAACGGATGCAGCCATGATATCGTTGATGAGCGCATTCAGAGACGTTCCCGTTGTGCTTGACGAATATAACAACAATGACATATCGGCAACCAAGTTCCAGGCATTGAAGTCTATCGTCTACGACGGAGACAGCAAGCAAAAGCGAAAGGGAACGTCAGGACGTGAGATCGAAAGCGACAAGGTGTTCGCCCCTGTGGTCATCTGTGGCCAGGAAACGCCGCAGCGTGATGACAATGCCCTGATGAGCCGTGTTATCATCTGCGAGGTGCCAAAGCCAAAGAACCGCACCCGTGAAGAGGTAAGGTTGTTTGAACGTCTGAAGGAAATGGAAGATCCGAGCAAGATTGGCTTGTCGAACGTGTTGCTGAAGATCCTCTCACTCCGTCCGATGGTGATGGATCACTTCAGGCACCTCAAGCAGCAAGCCTACGAGGAACTGAAGGAGAACGTCATCAACAGCGGAGAGATGGACCGGCTTATGAAGACCGTTTCGCTCTTCCTGGGTATGGTGAAACTCATAGAGCAGTACAGCGACCTTCGGCTTCCGTTTACCTATCAGGAGTTCTTCAAGATAGCCAAGTCGAAGATAGACTTCCAGCTCTCGCTCATCCGCTCAACGGATAAGCTGGCAATGTTCTTCACGGCTGTCAACAACATGATAGACGTGCAGAAAGTGAAGCAAGGCCGTGAGTTCCTCATCGAGCAGCCAAAGAAGGTTACCGGAAACGACCCGAGGGGCGAGCGAAAGACATTCATGTTCGAACCAGGCAAGAACATCATGTTCATCCGGCTTAACGCCGTGTTCAGCATATATGACCGCAACGGTTATAACAGCGAGAATTCAACCTTCAGTACCATCGACCAGAATTTGCGTTCCCATCCTTCTTACCTCGGTACCGTCAGCAGCCGTCGTTTTGAGTGGGAAGAGACCGTGGAAGTTCCCGACGCAAACAATACGATGGTGAAGAAGATTGTCCCGAAGATGACAAGTACCAGTGCTGTTATTCTCGACTACGATGTGTTCGTTCAAATGTACAACATCGATTTCCGACGTTCCGCAGAATCAACTATGACGCAGGAAAACGCGCAAGATGGCCAATCCGAAGGAGAACCGGAAGACCCGCAGCAAATTATCCCGTTTGAGGAAACGGACAAAGCGAAGGGTAATGTTCCGTTTTGATTAAGCTCCACACATGAAAACGCACCCGAAACAGCATTTGTTTTCCCTCATTCAAGACCGTGCCAGTCCACATGGATATGCACGGTCTCTTTTTTCTTTTAAATTATGATTAGTGGCGCAAAAAACCCCGTACCCCCAAATTATGTAAAAAAAACATAGAAAAGCAAGTTTTGAAAAATATTTTTCAGAAAAACACCTTCCTACAATCCTACATTCCTACAAATTACAACTTTTTTCAAACTAACTATGTCTATATTTATTTATATATCAATAATTTACATTCATTTTTATCTTGTTTTTGGTTGTAGGAATTTGTAGGAACTTGTAGGAAATGCCAAAAATTGTAGGAAATGGTAGTTTTTTTGTCATTGACCTACAAAAAAGGGCAATTTGCAGGATTGTAGGAGTAAATATTGCGTTAATTATTCAAATAATTGCGTGATAATATTTTTGTAATTAATTAAATATCAGTATCTTTGCATAAAGATAGATGAAATTTGTAGGATTGTAGGACGTAGGAACTCAAAATAAGCGTTTTAAGCATGGAGCAAAATAAAAGGTACTCGAAAAAAGTGGCGACTATCAAGATTGAGCCATACTTGGCAGAGTATGTCTCTGCAAAATACGGCTTGGATTCCATGACTGGTGGCGTAAAGATCCCACCTATTACCGACCTCTATTTTTGCGTTTGGGAACACATGTCTCGACAACGATCCAATCAAAGTGAGCCAGAAGACGGAAACCTACGCATATCCTTGCCCTGCCGTAAAGCTCGTGTCGATGGCCAGGCATGGAAGGATCCTGCCTACTTCAACTTTCTGTCTCTTAATGCAGCCAAGGAGATTGGAGGTTGCATTCGACGCATGTTCAATTTCGAACTGCATCGAGTTCTACTGGAGAATGAGGAGTTTGGAATGGAACGTCGCAATTTGGATGTCGTTCAGGATTTTATCCGATTGTATGGGTTGAGATCCATCAGTGAAGATGCCTTGTTGAAGAACTACTATCGTTTTCGCAATCGCTTACGCTCTAAAAAGAAGAGAAAATATACAAAATGAACATATTTAGAATATTTTAATACATACCGAACAACCGTTTTTGTCAGTTAACATGAAAGAATTTACATCATTGATTACGGTCTTCCTCACATCAGAATCACCTGCAACGGAATATGAGTTCATGGCAGACCATTTTGATTTCACGCCAACAGCCAATGATGACGAAGGTGGCGCATCTTGGAATTGCGACAAGACCTTTGTAATCGACACGCCTTCTCCCGACATCATCCGATGTTTCCAAGTGCCACGCAGTGCCATTGTCACGCTGAAAACATCTGATCGCGCCATAATGGAAATTGGTACGCCGGAGGTTCCTGCACGTGTGCAGGTTGTTGAGCAACTCCAGAAATCTCAGCTCATCATACATTGCACAATGACGAAAAAACCCGAATTCATACCAGAATTGCGTGAAACATCTCCTGTATCAAACACGTTTTAACCAGTCCCCTATCCTATAATAAAGTCTTTTGTATTTATTTCATATATGTGTATTTTTGAACACAAAATATGACGTTCATGAACGAAATACAGCAACTATTACTTTCGGATATGCCGCTTTGGATATCATCCAGTGGCTATATCCAACTCATGATAAGTGCATTCCCCATGGTTAAGATGGATGCACTGCCTGTTGATAAGGCAAAGCTGCCAAACTCGTCCCAGTTCTTTTTCTTAGAAGAAAAGACCTATCAAGAGAAGACGAGGGATCAGCTTGGCAGAATCAAAGCCATACTGCGGCAGGAAGCATCTACGAAGACCATTAATGTTACATGCGATTACTCATCTGCAGAACTCCCGGATGAGTCTATAGCCTATCATCGTGTATTTGGTTTCATTACCGCAAACAGCACGTACCGCTTCTCAAGCAAGCAGCTGGAGGCCGACATGATGGCTGCAGAAGCCAATCCACAAATCACCTGCCATTTCCTGCATGTGAACTCTCCTGGCGGAGAGGCTTGGTATCTCGATCGTCTTGGGGAGACCATGCAAAATTGCGAGAAGCCAATCCTTGTGCTCTATGAGAATTGTTGTTCAGCAGCTTATCACATCGCCTGTCATGGTACCAAAGTGTACGCCAACACCAAGTTTGACTTCGTCGGTTGCATCGGTACCATGGCCTCATTCTGGGATTTTGAGGAATATTATGCCAAGCTCGGCATCAAGAAGGTGGAAGCCAGAGCCACGAGAAGTGACTTGAAGAACAAGATGTTCGATGACCTCGTGGACGGCAAGCCGAAGCAGTTTGTCGAGAACGTGCTGAATCCACTCAACGAAGAGTTCATCAGTACCGTACGTTCACAACGCAGCCAACTGGACAAACTTGATAATGATCATCCCGCATTGCGCGGAGAAGCCTACTATACAGATGATGCCGTGGAGATTGGCTTGGCAGATGGTTGCAGAACCCTTACTGAAGCCGTGGCCGAGGCAGCAACACTTGGTCATCTGTATATAGAAACCAGAAAAGCCAAAGATTTTGTGTATAATGCCATATAGTTATTAATTTAAGGTTAAGATTGTTTCAGTATGAAGAAAAAACTTTATTCCATCCTCGAACTTCTCGGACTCAAGCAGAAGTTCGAGGACAAGACCCTCTCAAATGAGGAATTCCAGTCCATTGTGGCGGAGTATCAGAAGAAGTATAAGACGACTCTTCAGGACGATATTGCTGCCGAACAGCAGGAAGAAACGAACCAGAGAATGTTGCGGCAGATTTATGATGCCGTTGCAGCCATTGGGCAGGAATCCACATCTGAAGAAGGTGAACAGACTCTGCAGAGCAACGTGTCTATGGAGGGTGTCATTGCTGCCATCAACAATCTCGGAAGCAGATTTGAAAAGATGGCCTCTACCCCAGCTGAAGATATTCCCGCTGCTACTTCTACAGGAGTGAAACTTGCCATTAACGGCCCGGGCAACACGCCTCAGTACCTCTTTGGCATTGAGAATCCTATGTTCGACATGAAGCAGCGTTGGAACATCATTGCCGCCAACCCACGTGCTGCCCGTTCCATGAACGACCCTGATGACGAAACGCAGAAAGCCTTCTACAAAGCCGTAAGCGACTACGGTCGTTCCTTACAGCATCGTTTTGCCTATCTTCAGCAGAATGCCATGCTCAACGCCAAGCTGCTTGAGACGGGAGAGTTCTCCAACAACTACGACGGTGTTGAAGGTGCAGGATTGGGAGACCAGTACGTCATCCGTCGTCAGGATGCGCTCATTGCCCGCGTGCTGAAGAAGCGCGACCTCACCCAGTACTTCCCCGTACGTTATGGCGTTCAAGACCGTGACCTCTTGTTCAACACCTTTTTCGGTGAGATTTCACAGGCTTACCAAAAAGGTGAGATCTACAAGGGTGACATGAAGATCGAGAACGAGATGGGCTACGTTGACGATGCCATGATCAAGATTCAGTTCGGTCCAATGAAGGAGCTGGAGCGCATGTACATCGCCTACCTGAACCGCGACGGTTCTGACCCCATCAAGTGGTCGATGATTGAATACTGTCTGCTCAACGAGCTGGAGACGGCTCAGGTGGAGCAGAACAAACGTCGTGTGCGTGGAATCTACGTGAAGCCGGAGACCGGCGTGGCCGGTTCGTACCTGAACGCAGGTACCGGTATCATTTACACGTTGCTTCGCTATTACCACGAGCATAGTTTGAAGCTCCACGATGATGAAGGCTACATGGGCTATACCAGCAGCACCATGCTCGCAGCCGTTCAGGAGTTCATCAGTGACGTGACATCATCACTCTCCGAGGACATGGATCTCACGAATCACGTACTCTACTTGAATGCGCGTCACAAGACTTGGTGGATCAACAACATTCGCACCACCTATCACCTCGACCAGGACTTCACCGGTACGGAATCCCTCATTAACCGAGTTCCTGACACGGATATCCGCATCATTTGGCTGCCATATCTTGGCTCACTGCCTCTCATGTTGCTTGATGTCCCGGGTAACCTTCAGTTTATCGAGTACATTCCTGGTGAGATGCTTGCAGTCAAGGTTGAGGAGCAGATGGAAATGGTACGTGGCTGGAGCACCTGGAAAGAGGGATGCGGAGCCGCCTTCACCGGTCGCAAGTTCGCGACAAAGGCACTCATGGATGACAACAACTATGAATGGCAGCAGATTTTCATGAACAAGCCGGCCGTGAAGCTTGCAGCAGATGCCACCAAGCCAGATGCTGCTGACGGTTTCTGGTTTATCTCTGTCGCCAATGCCGCCGCTACGGCGATCACAGACATCGACCATGCCAAGGCAGGTGTCGCATACGTCATCGAGACTGGGTCAACAACCAACAAGTCAACCATAGCCAAGAGTGGAAAGTTCGCAAACCTCACCGCAGCATGGACACCGACGGCTGTTGGAGACTACATCATGGTCATTCTTGACAGTGAGGGAAAGTTCCGCGAACTCGAGCGTTGTGTCGGTGGAACGCGCTCCATCAACAAGCTCGTTCAGCCCAACGTCATCGGTGGTCGATAGAAAGAAATCTTTTCATTCCCTGTTAATAATTTGAGTTAGTAAATGTTTGTTACGGCATCCAGGAAATACGTCCTGGATGCCACAAAAAACAGAGATTATGTCAAAAAGAAACAAAATCCCGGTGCGCATTGTCAAGCGCAACATGGAAAAAGGCAATGCCTATGCCAACAAGAGAACTCGCCAGTTATTCACGTGCATTTTCGCACTTTTGGCGGTAGTGTTATTCGTTCAAATGTTCCTTGAACCGTCGTGTGCCTTTGGCATGGTAGGTCCTGGATTGTCCATGGCTTCAGTGGTCGCTCTTGCCAGTATTGATGATGTTTCAGACCGTGACACGCACGGTTCTGCCATCTCCTATATTGTCTATCTGGTGCACATCAGCCAGCTCGACCGTACCCAGCCCTTCCCTCAGCCTGACGAGAACAGAACCGTGGGTCAAATACCCCTGAAAACGGGTGAGTCACCATTTTATTTCGAGGCACATGACATTCCTACGCTGGTCAGTACGACCGAGAAGGGGGACATTACCACTACGGGTGAGAATAATTTTGTAATTATCATGGGTGGTGACCGTGATTCCATCAAGAATTTCATTGAACATTATAGTGGTGGAAAGTTCATCCTTATTTACAAGCACATCAAGGAAACTCAGTGGCACATCCTTGGTGAGCTGGAGCGTCCGATGATTCTTGCCAATACCGAGACAAAGGATGACAAGGACGGTCGATACACCACGTTCACCTTCAAACGTAATTCAGTTGACCTTCCATTGCTGTATGACGCTGACCCCAGCGGTGTTACGTCTCAACCTAATGCTGGCAACTGAAACATCCTGTAGCAGTCGCATGAATGAAACAATGGTGACCAAAACCGAAGGAGAGGTGGGATTAAAGGCTTAGGACTCTCCTTCGACCACCATTGACAAAAAAATATAATAAGGAATACGATGTATAGCAGAACAGACAAAATAAGGCATTTCAATGAGCTGCGCAAGCCCTCCGCTGCACAGAAGGACTTTGAGTTGTTGAAGAAAAACAACCCATCCCTTTCGAGACTTGCCAGGTATGGACGAAACCCTGAGAGATATGCAGACGACATCCTATACGACTTGCTTGACTGCTGCACGGCAGAAGACATCGAGGCTAATCGTGGGAATTCCACGGGTACAATTCCGGAACAGGAACATGTCGAAACGGGATCTGGTTCTTCAGAGACGACACCTGTGGACGGTGCTGAAGACGAGGATGCAAAAAAAAAGTAGTCCAAAAGGAAGAGGAATACCCTTGCATCGATTGGGAAAACCTCATGGATGCCGACGTGCAGACGGCCATCATCATCTACAATGACCGCATTAACACATGGCGCAAGATGAAGCAGCTCGACAAGCAGCTTGAAGAAAGCCCGACTCCAGAGGCTGTGGCCGCATTGGCCGAACTCAGGATAAGGAACCTTCAGGCGTTTGCCGAGCTGCAATCTTTCAATGACACAGGAAAGTTTCTCTTCAAGCATCCCATTCTCTTTGGCCGTTCAGAGTTCTCCGAACTGCTGCATCTTTTCAAGACAGACCCGGCAGAGTTCCTGCGTAAGCACAAGAACGTACTCGACAACATCCGTCGTTACAAGGCGTATCTCAAGCGTGATGAACGAAAGGCTCAGCGACTGTCGGATAAGAAACATCTCTCAAGATACGAGGAAAAGGAACGGCTTTTCAAGATGATCATCGAACAAAACAACAAAACCACGTAGTATTTCCTATTTATAAATCTATTATGTAAAAAAAACTACACCATGAAAAAAAGTTGCATATTCCCTTGGTCAACTCATTTTTTATGTCTATCTTTGCAGTGCTAAATTCATAATCGCGGTACAATATGCCGCCGGAGTAATGACCGGCTATTTTTGTGCCATCCACATTGAGGTAAAAAAAACAACTTAACTGCGCCGTGTCGGGATACAGTAATGCCCCGGGGTTTCAGCGATTATGAGCCTAGCAGCACGTAGCGCAGTTTCTTTATTGCTAAATCATAATCATGGTATCAACAACCACAAACCGCACCGCTCAGCGGGTACACGCCATCAAGGCATGGCTCAGTGCAAAGAGCGACATCATTTCGTATCTATGCCAAGAGGACTTCACGCACAAGGAAGTCATCATGTCGCACCTCTATGTCGTGCTGCTTATCATCGTTTGCTTCGTTGCCGAATGGATAGAGAAAGGAGGCTCTCTATGATTATCCAAATGCGACCCTCATGTCCTCCAAATCTCAGGGAAGAGTGGGCAAAGTTCAACCCCAATGCGCTCCATAACGTCCGAATGCAGCAACTCGACCGTTTTAAAGAGTCACTTGACCGTTTCGACATTTGGCTGAAAGCATTTGTCTGACGGTTCCTTTTTCTCTGTCTTTTGCACGTATCCTATTATATGCTATCTTTGCAATATGGACAATGCGCAGATATGCATCGACGAACTGAAGAAACTGGCAGAGAAGGGCGATTCCGAGGCTGTCAAGACTCTCATCCAGCTCACGCGACACGAGCAGGAGGAAGAACTGCGTAAAGACCTTTTCGGAATATGAACAATCTACAGCGAATAGAGGAAATACACCCAGACCTCATCTCACAGTTCCTTGCCACTGGCGAATGCGATAGCATACCCAGGGATATCAAGCTGTTCCTGCAGCAGCTGTCGTGGGCAATGGAAATCTTCGAGCATGAGCGAAACATCACACGTGCAGCACGCAAGCTTCAGCATCGCATCAATGCAGAGCAGCATGTCAAGATAGAGTTGCGTACATGCCAGGCACGAATCTACGAGGCCATCAACTATTTCGCCGTTGATAACAACGTGCCCATCAAGGTATGGGAGAATCAGTACGCCAACCAGTTCGAGAACCTCGCAAAGCTTTGTGCGGTTGCAGGCGACTACAAGACACAAGGCAAATGCTACGAGCGTGCGCTGGAATGCAGAAGGCGTGCCGCGGAAATAGCCGAGGCTGATCGCGATTTGGGTGTCATTTTCCTCATTTCGCCGGAACTCACGCCGGAGGAGATGGGCTTCAGTAAGAAGAGCCTGAAAGAGATTGCCGCCAAACACAATAAGGGATTCTACATCACGCTCATCGATTCCCTGCCTATAGAGAATATTGAGAAGAAAAGATTGTTGCGTGAGAGTGACATCGAATACGCTGAATTTGAGGAGATAAAGAATGACTGAACTTGAAACCAATGTCACCGAGTTTCAGCACTATTACATGAATTCGGTGCAAATGCTGGCCACCATCATCGACCCGAACATGCTCTATGCGGAATGGGGACGTGCAACGGGAAAGACTGAGGGTGTGATGGGACCAAGGCTCATCCGTGTGATGAATGACATGCCTGGTGAACTGTCTTTCCTGGTCCATAAGACCTACGTGGCTCTGATGACCAACGTATGGCCGAACATCCAGGCTTATTTCTCGCGTCCTGTGATGGTAAACGGAAAACAACGTGCCATGCTTGAATACGGAATAGACTATGTGGTCGGAGAGAGTCGCCTGCCAAGCCATTTCCGCAGACCCCGTTACCCAATCAGCTATGCGAAGCACTCCGTCATCTTTCGCAATGGCTCGCATCTACAGTTGGTGAGCAGCGATCAGCCGGAAAGCGTGGCTGGACGTAATGCCGTACATGCTTTCGTGGAAGAGATGAAGCACAACAGTGGCGAGAAACTCAAGAGCCGTCTGTTCCCATCGTTGCGTGGTGGAAGTGCGGAGATACGCCGCTCTGCCTATTACGAAGGCGTGACAGGTGTTTCCGATACTGCACGTGTTGACTTGGGTGAGGATGACTGGTTCGAGGAATACGAGAACAATATGGATCGTAATCTGATCGATGAGATTGCCACGGTGTCGTTGGCCGTCAACAAATCGCTCTATCGTCAGTATGCCTTACAGAAAGAACTGAAAGAAACAAAAAATCCTGTCACGATGGAGCAAATCCGTCTGGAAACTAAACGGCTGCAACATTTTGTAGCCATGTGGAAACCACGGCTTGCCGACATGCGGCGCAATGCCATCTACTATATACGTGCCAGTTCGTTCTGCAATAAGGATATCCTTGGTCCGAAGTTCTTCAAGACGCAGCTCGACACACTCGATATCGATGAGTTTCTGACTGCCATCTGTGCCATACGTCATAAGGAAGTGACCAATAAGTTCTTTGCAGCATACGACAGGGAGAAACATCAGTTCCGCGACAGTTATATCTATGACGAAATCCTGAAACACAACCTCAAGGACAAGTTTATTCTCTCAGCACGATATCTGCGCCACTACGACAAGCGAGAACCGCTCTATGTAGGCTATGACCCAGGTGATTTCTCCTCGCTCATAGTCGCTCAGAAGAAAGACTATGGGCAACGGCTTGACATCATTAAGGAGTTTTGGGCATATTTTCCAGACTGTCAGGACTCACTTGCACAGCAATTCTATCAATTTTTCGGGTCTGACAGCATAAATAAGACCATCCACCTCTACCCGGACCGTGCAGGAAACAAGCGACGTGAGGAAACGGAACAGATTACCACAGACAGCCGTGCACTGAAAGCTGCCCTGGAAGGATATGGCTTTACGGTCATCCTCTACAACGAGGGTGCACCGACTATCTATCATTGGCAACAGTTCAAGCTCTGCCTCTTGCTCTTTGGTGAGCGTTTGCCAATACTGCCCAAAATACGCATCTGTGAGAACGAATGCAAGAACCTTTGCTCGGCCATCCTTATCAGTCCGCTCACCAAGAAAGGCAACATGATAGAACTCGATAAGTCGAGCGAGAAGAAGGAGTCGTTGAAACGTCAGGCAGGACTGACAACGCAACTCCCAAGTGCAATGATATACCTGTTATATGGACTCTATGGCGAACTCGCAAAGAAAGAATTGAGTACATTCCCCGACGATTTGCCCGATAATCTGAGCCTATAACATATAATATGTATGTGAAAAGAACACTATAATTTCTGAAAAACATATAATAATTGACCTTTTTTACAGAGGTAGAAAACTCATTTTGTTGAAAATGAACGCTTTAAGCGTCCGAAAAAGAAAAAACGATTTGTTCAAGTCTTTCTTGTCGACAAGCACCGCTGATTTTCTCAAAAGAAGTGCAATGTCTCCTAATGGCCGGAAATATGACGACGACCACCAGTGTGCCCTCCATGGCTGTACTTTTCGTCCTTTGTGCCTACATGGATTCTTCGTAATTTCGCATCGATGGACAGTAACTTCGAGATTGACGGCATCACTGCACTGCAGAATGCTCGTGAGATTAGCAAATTGCCAGATGGTGACTTCACCGTGGCTTTCTTTCCCTATTCTCGTTCCTTGGGCGAGGCAGGAGCACACTTAGTGGTGAAAGAACATTGTAAATACCGAACGCAGTTGCCACACGAACGGTTCTCGGTTGATTCGGAGAACTACTTCCTTTTTACCGACGAGAATGGAGCCCCAAGGATGTGCTACCGTATTCTCATCAGGTTCATGGCATTTCCGCAGGATGGATATAAACTACATAAGATAAATTGGTTATGATAGAGGATAGAATAGAGGTTCACGGCAATGTGGGCAACTACGTCAGTGATGGCAATGTCATCTCCTTTCAGATTGGGGAGGGACAGCAGCTCTTCGATGATCCTGCCATTCGAGTACCATGGGGAAACACGGCAGTGTTGCACGACCACCATTGGCTCGGGTTGCAAGGGTTTCAGGTTTGTATGCGTGGTCGCAACAATACGCTTTGCGATGAGATAACGATGGAGATCAAGCAGAATCGATTGTTGCCACGACTGTACTCCAAGCAGATAAAGATGCTCTATGGGCATGGCCCTGCAGTGTACGTGCAGACCATCAAGGAAGGAAGGCTTAAACGAGAGTACACCTCGCTGCCAGACGTGGCAGACTGGCTTAATACATGGGATGAGCGTGGCATGTCAACCGTGCAGGAGTTTTGCAAGACGAACATCAAGAACTACTATTATTTTGGCGATTTCTTTGTCAAGTGGCGTTTCTCTCGCGGAAAGCGCATAGGTGTGGGTATGCCTGTAACAGGGTTGGAATCCTTAGAAAACAAGCATTGCCTGTTGGCCACTACCCGAACGGACGTGGCAACGGAGCTCATCCAGTATGGCGATTTCCATCACATCGCCGTAGGCAAGTGGTTCTTTGGTACCGGACAATATAAGATATACCCCAAGTTCTCCCTGAAGGAGTTCGACGACTATCTCTATGCAGCCGTCAGCCATCATCGCGAAAAATCAGTGGATGAGTTCTACGGGGCAAACGAGACGCACCAAGGGGCACGTCCATACATACAAGGCTCCAACAAGACTGCCATCTACATCAACTCGTTCCTGAAAAACTCCCTTGCTGCCAAGTTGCACATCATCATTCCCAATGCCTGGGTGGAATCTAAGCGAAACCAGATCAGCAAGCTCTGTGAGGAAAACAAGAAGCGCAAGGCCAATAACCAGGAACTCATCAAGTACAACGGCATTGAGATTGGCGACGAGATGCGCGAGTCCACGGTCATTGAGTACATACGCTATGAGCTGCGCAAGTTCGGCCAGTACCTTTCCGGTGAGCGTAATCAGGGCAAGGCATACTCCACGTTCTCGTTCATGGACGGCAGCGGTCACGAACAGTCGTGGCGCATCGAGAACATCGACATGAAATATAAGGAGTATATCGAGTCGATGATAGCATACGACAAACGCGCCGAGGAAGCTCTCCTTTCAAGTGTCGGACTGGATGCCTCCATCTCCGCTGTTTCCAAGGACGGAATCATCAGCAAGTCGGGTTCCGACGCTTACTACAATTATCTCATCTACATCATGTCGCTCACTCCTGAAGACGAGATTTGCGCAGAACCGCTCAACATGGCTTTGCGCGTGAATTTCCCCGGCTACTACGCCCAGGGATACCGCATAGGCTTCTATCGGGAAGTGCCACAGCGACAGGAAGACATAGCACCCAAGGACCGTATAAACCAGCAACAGTCATGAACATTCTCTCAGATTTATTCGACGACCTGGCTCAATTCTCGGTTTTCGCTCCAGGCATGGAGACAAGCAATTCGCTTGATGATCTTCAACCGGCAGGTCTTACAGCAATGAAACGGGTACAAAGTGTGATCTCCGTTCAAGTATTCAGAGCTATCATCTCCTGCAATGATGATGCCTTGCTCTTTTCACTACGCTCAGCCGTGGCAAACATGACTCTCTCTGCCCAACTGGTGTTCGACACTATAAATCGTCGTAAAGCCGGTGTGGATGTATACAAATACGAGATTGAAGACATGCGACGATCGTATACAGAGAACTATTTCAATGCCATGGACACGCTCATCAGCACGCTCACCAGTACCGTTCCCGAAGAATCAGACACCACAAGCCCTGCAGCTAAGTGGAGAGAGGCGCGTTACTTCAAGCTGATTGACAACTGCCAAATCAAGTCGGCGGATGATTTCGACACCATCTATCCCATCGACCTGTCTTACCTCTTTTTCTTTCGCACGGTACCATTGCAGAAGGAGACGCTCGACGAACGGCTCTCTGCCTATTACGACAAAACCGACGATGAGCGCATCATTGCCATGCTCAACCTTGCACTTGCCAAGAAGACCATTGCCAAGGCTCTGCGACGGTTCGACATCCTGGAGTTCCCGCCTACTATCCGTAACCTCTTCGATGACAACACGGCCAGTCGATCCGGTAAGGATGAACACGCCAATGCCCTTGCCTTGGCTGACCGACTGGACGCTGAAGCCGACCAATTGCTTGAGAATGTTGATATGCTTCTCGATGGCGACACTACCGACTTTGCCTCGTTTGCAGCATACAATACAAATGAAGATATAATAGTAATGGCACCATAACCATGAATGATATCCAACTCATAAGCAACGGTAAGATGGTTTCCCTTCCCAACAGATGGGAAGGTATGACACAAAAGCAGTACCAGCTGCTTGTAAAGGATCTGTTGTGCATGGCCGCAGGGGAACTGTCACCTGGAGAAGTGCGCATCCGATTGCTTTGCAACCTGATGGACTGGAAGCTCTCAAAGATAAAGGAAGAAGAGACGATTGCCACGCTCATCGCCCTGTCACAACGGCTCACGTTCCTCTTCAATGAAGACCAGGAAGGGCGGTTCCTCGTAAATCTCTGCTTCTGTGCCCAGCTTATGCCAGATGTGGTGCTGAATGGCAAAACTTACGAGGGATATCATGTACGCACCGATTTCAACCAGCTTACGTGCTCACTCACTGCCCTTCAGTATCTGGAGGCACGCGCACTCATCAGCCATGACAACGATTCCCTGCCGTTCATGGCTGCCATACTCTATTGTCCTGGCACATACGACAGCGAACGGGCACATGCCTTGTCTAAGGAGTTTGCACGGTTGCCCATGGAAACGCTCACTGCCATCTCATGGAATTTCCAGGCTCTTAACAATTTCCTCTTCACCAGGACGGAATTCTCACTACTCGCCAAGTTCAAGGAGAAGAACAGGACCGCTATCGCCACCGATGCCATGGATGCGCTATACGATCTCTCTGCCGACGGCCTTGGAAACAACCAGGAAGTGGAGCAGATGAATGTTCTCACCTATTTGCGTATTCTCAGAAAGAAAACCATCGATGCCGTGCGACAGATGAGAGGCCTGAAGATGGACACTCCCACCATCAGCCTCGAGACTGGCCTTCCCATCGAAGTAATCAACGACATGATATGATAGCAGATCTATTCCTTTACTTTGCACAGTTCCCTCAGAAGAAAGGCATCAAGTCGATGGCCACAAAGGGAACAAGCAGCATGCCTCATTACAGAAAACTCATCCAGGATCTTGATGACTTGCCTGAAAGAAGCCGTGTGCCCGAGATAGACAATTATGTCTACGGACAGTCTTTCGAGGATATAAAACAACGGCTTGACAAACTCATTGGATCATTCTTGTTTGTTGACTACGGAGAGTTCGACATGCTGGGCGATGGACGCAGATCATACCAGGTGACACAACGGCTGGCCGTCACCGTCGCCATGCGACTGAACGCCACTACCGACCTTGTGGAACGCATGATTGCCAGTGACCATTCACTACGCCTGTTATCCAAGGTACATGCCTGGATGATGGCCGACTCGGAGAACGGACGGCTTGACTGGCTCGACCGTGAGAACCTTGACAAAGCGGAAATCATCCCCTTTGTATCTGCAGAACTGCATTCCACAGGGTGGACACTCATGCTTGACGCAACAGCTCCAGACATGCTCGGTACACACGCATTTGCGAAGTCCTTTGCAGCGGAGATGGAATAAACTATTTTTGCATCATAAAAACGGAAAGTATGAAACAGAACACAAAAGATTGGATACAGTATGTCTCTGGAGTGGCACTTATCGCATCAGCCATAGGAATGGCTTTTACTTCATTTCTCATTGTAAGCGATGTAACTGCCGGGGCAAATGCTTATATCGGTATCGCCATCAGCGGCGCACTGGCTGTGTTCGGCGTGGCTACATTTGCCATGAACCGCATCAGCCAGTCTGAAGACACCCTCAAACAGTATGTGGACAAACTGATGAGTGAGAAAGGAGGCCAGAAATGATCATCCTGATCGACAATGGACACGGGAGGAATACCAGCGGTAAACGCAGCCCGGATGGACGGCTGCTGGAGTACCGGTATGCGAGAGATATTGCACAGATGATGGTGGATAAGCTCAGCCAGGCCGGATACAAGGCTATGCGCATTGTCACTGAGGAGACCGACATTCCCCTTCGAGAGAGATGCCGAAGGGTAAATGCCGTCTGCAGAGAACATGGAGCATCAAACGTGCTGCTTGTCAGCATCCACTGCAATGCCGCACCGCCTGACGACGGGAAATGGCACATGGCACGAGGATGGTCAGCACACGTCAGCCTGAACGCTTCCTACAAAAGCAAGCAGCTTGCACGCCATATCATAGCAGCAGCCAGAGAATGTGATTTGAAAGTGCGTGAATACTCTGTATCAAAACCCTACTGGCAGCAGAACCTCGCCATTTGCCGCGACACCGACTGCCCGGCTGTCCTCACCGAGAATCTCTTCCAGGACAATCGTGAAGATGTCGACTACCTGCTGTCAGAGCAAGGCCGTGCCACCATTACGAAAGTGAATGTCCTGGGCATAATCAATTACATCAAAGACTTCGGGCGACTATGAGAATATCGAATTGGACTATAGCCTATGCCGTGGTGGTGTCGATCCTTCTGTTCGCTGCCGGATACGAATCTGAAAAGACCCGCAGAGAGAACTGCCGCCTGAAGGCCAATCAGCAGATGTTGCTGACTCCACAGACTGTTGTGGAGTACCGTAACACCAGTGACGGCAAGGCCGTGGCAGAGGTCCAGGCACTCAACCTGAAGATCTCAGAACTCAAGGCATGCAACGACTCGCTGCTCCGGCTGGCAGGTGACCTCGGCATCAAGACCAGACGGCTCATGGCTCTGGCACAGACCACGGCCAAGACCCAGACAGATATCCATACAGGGATTAAGGATAGCATTCTTCCTGGCAGCACAGACACATTGCCATGCGTCTCCTATGTCGATCCGTGGATTTCATTCAGTGGCTGTATCAAGGCAGACACCTTCACTGGCCGCATAGAAAGCCGTGACACGCTCGACTTCATCGTGCACAGGATACCCAAACGATTCTTGTTCTTTCGCTTTGGCTGCAAGGCCATCCGGATGGATGCTGTGAGCCACAACCCACACAGCATTCTCACTCACGCGAAATATATTAGAATCACCGAGTGAACCGAGATTTCTCAAATACTTTTTCATAATATGCTTTATTAAATTAGTTAGTAATGTAGTACAAACTGATTGCTACAGGATAACATCCATAAACGAACGGATTTGAGGAGCTGCCGCAGTGATGCGGTGGCTTTTTTATCAGTATTTAGCTGTCTCTAAACTATCCTAAACGCTTTATTATTAAGAAGATAAGACTTGCACGTTCCAAACTATAGTGTTAACTTAGCATCAACAAAAGAACAATAACAATCTAAGAATCAGACAGTTATGAACGAGCAAATCCAAAGCATCCTCAACCAGAGAGCAACCAAGACATCAAAGATACAACAACTCCTTTCACTGGGATTGACACGCAGGCAGGTGGCAGATCTTGTAACCAACGGTAACTACGGCTTTGTGCAGAACATCTATGCACGCATGATGCGCGACACACTGAACACAGCTGCAGCAGCTTCAGCCACGGTTCTTCCTGAACTCGACTACTCCTTCAACCGAAACTTCGGTATCGAGATAGAAGCTTATAACTGCTCCCGTGAGACGGTGGCCCGCGAGCTCCGCACAGCCGGAATCAATGTGGCAGTCGAGGGCTACAACCATACCGACCACTGCGACCACTGGAAACTGGTCACAGACGGAAGCCTTTCAGGAAATCAGACATTTGAGCTGGTAAGTCCCATCCTTCACGGTGAACAGGGGCTTGAGGAACTGGAGAGAGTCTGTTGGGTGCTTGACCTGTGCGATGCAAAAGTAAACGACAGCTGTGGACTGCACATCCACATGGACGCTGCAGATTTCGATATGCCCATCTGGCGCAACCTCGCCATTACCTACAAGAGGCTGGAGGGTGTCATCGACGGTTTCATGCCACGCTCACGCAGGAACAACCGCTATTGCAAAGGTCTGGCAAGCATTAGCGAAACAACCATCAGGAATGCCCGGACCATCACGGACTTGCGCAGGGCATTTCGCAACGACCGCTACCACAAGGTAAACCTTGAAGCGTACGCACGTCACCAGACGGTGGAGTTCCGTCAACACGGTGGCACGACAAACTTCACAAAAATGTCTGCATGGATTCATTTTCTCGCAAAAATGATTACCTTTGCAAAGCAAGGCATGGTACAGCAGCGCACAACGCTCGATGCCGTTCCTTTCCTCACCGACAGCGAGAAGCTATATTTCAAAATCAGAACAAGAAAATTGGCAGCATGACAACAACCTACACATTGAGGGATGGCGACAGGATTGCCGCCACCTCCCCGGCGGATTTCCTGCATCAGTTGCACGTGAGCAGCTTCTTCGACAACGAAGGCACAGACGAAGAGTATATGCAGCGGTTCGCCCATCGGCTCAAGCAACTCGACGGCAGCATTGTCCGTACCGATAATCCCGACCACTTCCTCACCGACCTTCTCCAGTGTGGTTTTGTGGCCATAGAGTAATAAATGTTTGATAATTATTGTTCATGGGGATGCATTTGCCCGGCATCCCCTTTTTGGTTTTCAAAGTGTTAAAAATATTACGTAATGAAATTTTTTAGCATATAAATTTGGAAATATAAAAATAAATAATTAACTTTGCAACATATTAACAAGCATCGCTCTACTTTCTTGTAGAGACCAGCCGCTTCCGAGCGGCTATTTTTATAATATCTATGACAAAAAGAATTACTTTCTATGTGGACGGGTTCAACTTCTACTATGGTTTAAGACGCTCCCGTAAAGCCGATGCCAAATGGGGTAAATATTACTGGCTCGATATGGTGAAGTTTTGCAATAGTTTTTTAGGACCAGACCAAGAGCTTGTGAAAGTAGTTTATTTTACGGCATCTCCATTAAGGCCAGATAAAAACAGTAGACAAAGTGCATTTTTGAATGCTAACAGGTTGTTAAATGGTCATCGTTTTGAAATCGTCAGGGGCAAATATTTTACAAAAAACATAACATGTCCTTTGTGTAAGGGTACAATTCCACGGCCAGAAGAAAAAAGAACGGACGTAAATATCTCTGTTCGTATGATGGCAGACTGCATACTCAATAAAACTGACTCTCTTGTGTTGATAAGTGCTGATAGTGACCTTGTTCCGCCTTTAGAGTTTATACAGAGGCATTTTAAAGATAAGAAAATTAAGGTCTATTTTCCACCATCTGATTCTTGTCGAGATTTAACTGACAATTTGATGCGTCATGGGGGTAAGCCCTCTTTGCTCGATCTGAATGAAATAAGATTCGCCGAAGCTGTTATGGATGATGAAGTAACAGTAGGTACTATTACCTATAGAATCCCTGATAAATGGAAACAATTTGCAGAAAACGGATAATTTAAAGAAGAATCATACCCATTGAATGATAATTATCAAGGTTTGCACCTTCCACCTTTCAAGGGGTATATCCTTACGAGAAAATTATTTAGTAAGAAAATCCCGAAACCTGCAAAAGATTTCGGGATTAATTTGTGATTTATACTGTTACTACCATCATCTCTTTTGCCAACTTGTGCAGGCCGTTAGCAATCTTTTCTGCTTGTTTAGGACGTGGCTTACTAATACCTGACGCATAGTGAGCCAACTGCTTTTGATTGATACCAGTGATAGTCTCCAGTGATGAAAAAGAGAAAATGCCGCGATAAAATTCGAGTAGCGATTGGACGTTGAACTTATAGACAATTTCGTATTCCTCGTCAAAGACTGCAGGATATTCGTCGCCATCCTCTTTTGCGCAGTCAATGTAGAACTTGATGCTGTCTTCGACTTCTTTCTTGAACTGCTCAAAGTCGCCTGAGCATGCTACTACCCAACCTGGGAGCAGATCGCAAGCGCAACTATACCCGTTTTCGGTACGTGCGGTGTTCATAATTACAGTTGCCATAATGATTTAATTATCTTTTTTGCCATAATTCCTTTATAAAGAGTGGCACAAATCATTTTGATTCTTTACTGCCACTCTGGAAACCTCAATAATCGAATTCCGGAAGAATTTTAAATAGAGGGGAAGGAGTTCGCTAAAACTCCAGCCCCGATTGCTTCTCAATGCTCTTCAGTAGATCACCGTACACGTCGTCGTTGCCTGTGCCATTGATTGTCACCTTCCCGGGTTTAGTGGGATGAACGTACTGGGCGTGACTCCCTACCTGATGCTTGAGTGTCCATCCGTCGTCTCTCAACGCCTTCAGGATCTTCCTGACTTTTATATTTTTCATATTTTAAAAGAACGATTAATTTATGATTTCTGTCGCAAAAGTAGTAAAATTACTACGAATAACCAAATTTTTTAAAAGAAAAATAACCATTTTACTATTATTTAATTGTTATTTTTATTTTTCCTCCTTTTTTCGCTGTTTTTTTCTCCTTTATTTATATATAATGTTAGATATCTCAAAAAATTGTTTACCTTTGTGGCATAATCCGATGAAGAATGGCAACAAGGAGAAAAAAGAAGTATAAATTTACCGACACTTTCAATGAGTTGTACGACCGATACAGGAAGGTCGTCACCATCCTTGTGGCATGTATATCTGGTTCTTTCTGGCTTGGAACTTATTATGAGGAGGTTAAGAAAGAACGTGAAATCTCTGAAATGGAAGACAAGCATTCGATGGAACTGATTAATATGAAAGAGGAATACATGAATAAATACTTGGACCTGAGGGAAAAGATTTTGGTTAACGATAATGACTCTACCTATGGCTATAAGTAAGATTAAAAACATCATAGAAGAAATGAGAGCAGCCGCCAATGATAACGGTCTGGACGCTTCCGCTCTCAGGGAAAAGACGAATGAGCAAGCATCAGAGCTTGAGGCCATCCTGAAGAATGAAAAGGCTAATGATAGGTATTATACAATAATTGCTATTCTTGCTCTTATGTTCGTCGCAGCCTTTGCCTTCATTACAGATTCATATAACGATGACCTGCGCGAGGATGTAACACAGAAGAAGGAAATCATTACTAAGTTCGAGAATGCTGTAAGGCACGATACCATCAGTATGTATTATGACCAGGATGGCAAGGAATTGACAGTCCGAAATCTGCTTGATGACAACCTAAAGCTGATGAATAAGATTAGCCACCTTGAATATAAAAATGAATTGTATGAGATTCACCTTCAGTATATAGATTCCCGTTATGGCATCAAGATAATTCACGACAAGGATAAGTCCTATGTAGAGGGAAAGAAGGTGGACTCGGCCCTGTTGTTGCTTCCCGTATATCGTGACAGATTGTCATATGACAGCATTAAAAAACAGTGGACCGTGAAGCGAACAATAGTTAAAGTAGGAGATAAATCATACACTGAATAGAAACTAAATTAGCGGTTCTGGCAATTAATGTCGGAACCGCATTGTTTTTTCATTTCACTTCTATCAGGATTTCCTTGCAGCCATGAAAATATAAAAAAAATACATACGGTTGCAAAAAAGTTACCAAAAAATTTGCAAGATAATAACTTTTTTGTTACCTTTGCATCGTCAGAAATGACAAAGTGATCTAAAATGTATTGTAACATGAAGTACAACGAGTTGTACAAGAAGTTAAGAAAAGCAGGATGCTTTCTACTTCATCATGGTGCTCGTCACGACCTTTGGGAGAATTCCAAAAACGGAAAACGGACAAGAGTCGGGCGGCATGGAACGGAAGAAGTGCCAACGGGTACTTTGAAATCTATCTATCAGGAACTCGGGCTTTGAGCCCGCGTTCCTCTTCCGTAACAGAATCAATACACATAAGGTCACTTTTTAAAAAGAACATGAGTATGGCAAAAAAGATAAGTGTTATAGTAGAGACAGGCAAGGATTTGTTTTCCTGCTTCATGGCAGGAGAGCACGAAGGAATTCCCTTGCTCATCGGAGATGGCAAAACGGCTCGTGATGCCATAGATGACTTCCGTAGAAGCTACGAGGAGGAGAAAGAATACTGCATGGAGCAAGGTAAGGAGGTGCCAGAACTGGAGTTTGAATTCATCTTTGATGTAGGTGCCTTTTTTAGCTATTACATGATAAATGTCACGGCTTTTGCCGCGTATGCTGGCATGAATGCTTCACTCCTTCGTCAATATGCCTGCGGTCTCAAATCTCCTACAAAAACAACTATCAATAAGATTAGTACATTCATTGATAGGTATAAAAAGGATATTGGCGCTGGCATCCTGATAGATAGGCCAGTTACTCAATACATTTAAAAAGATCACTTTAAGTAAGCCCTAACCCGCAAGGTTGGGGCTTATTTAGTTTATACAACAATTAAATAGTATTAAAACAAATACCTTCTTATAGTATTTGCTTGGTAAATAGTATTATTTTTATTACCTTTGCATCATCAAACAATAAAACTAAAATTAATAATAGCTAAATGAAAATTTACAAAGTAAAAGAAGTAATTAAGCTACTTGAAGCTGATGGGTGGTATCTCCACACGACAAAAGGCGACCACCGACAATTCAAACATCCCGAAAAATCGGGGAAGGTAACAGTCAGAGGGCATCTCAATGACGATGTTGATCAATTTATACTCAATAGTATCTGGAAACAGGCAGGGTGGAAATAATCACTCATGCCTATCGAAATAAATACATTCAAGATAATAATAATCCTATAGAACCTAAGAGTCATGGAAAAAGTTAGAGTAGATGTAACCTGGTGCAACAAGAATTTCTCCGCTGCATTCGGGGAGAACGTACCAGGGGCTGTGGTCTTTACTGCAAGCACCGTTGATGAATTGTACAAAGAAACCAAGGAAACACTGAAGTTTCACGTAGAAGGAATGCTCCTTGATGGTGACGATGTACCTCAATGGCTTGTCGATGGAGACTATGAATTTGAATATAACTATATGAATGTAGCAGCTCTGATTCGTATGTGCGAACCTTTGGTGTCTATCGCAGCCATCAGCCGTGCTACGGGAATCAACCAGCACCAACTTTCTCACTATGCCACAGGACTGAAAAATCCACGTCCAAAGCAACGTGAACGTATTGTGGATGGAATCCATAAAATAGGACGTGAACTTTTGGCTGTTGTATAGTTTTATTGTTTGACGACAAAAACTGAAACAGTTAGCCGGGGCTTTACCGCCTCGGCTATTTTATTCTATAAATATACGTGAATATCCAAAAAATTCACTATCTTTGCAACCTAAAATCTTTTTAATTTAAAACCAAAACTATAAAGCGGATGTCGTCTGTGAGGATAATATCCGCTTTTTCTTTATAAATATTTGGTATTCACAATTTTTATTGTTAATTTTGGCTCGGTTTTAAATTAAAATAATATGACAATAGAACAACAAGCTGAGAAGCTTAATGAACTTATAGCAAATGTAAGTTCTGAAAAACATTACTGGTTCTTCCGTTCCATGGGAGGAATTTATTTCAAAGAGTTTTACGAAGAAGGATATATTGCCATTGGCTACGACGAAATTCTTCTGAGAGACTTGGAAGATCTCCCAGAGAAAGATAATAGTGCACGTGAAATGATTAAGGCTCGTCTCAAAAGTAAGAGACCAGATTTCACCCCCAATAAGATAGCCACAGCTGCAGGACAAATTATCAAATTCTATCGGTCTGTCAATGTTGGTGATTTTGTGATGGTTCCAAGTTCCGAGTCTAAATCCTATGCTTTTGGAATCGTGACAACGAATATGTTCGAAGATAGTAGCGAACATGGATTTGAACGGTGCCCATTTGCAAAGCGAAGAAAGGTTAAATGGCTTAAGATCTTTAATAGGTGTCAACTTGATCCAAAACTTTTGCTTGCACTTGGAAATCAGCAAACCCTTTCATCCATTGACGATTATTCGCTGTTCATAGACAGGAAGATTAATAACTTATACGCCAAAGGTGATAAGTCTTACCTCGTTATCCGAGTAAATCAAGATAATGGACTTTCCTGGGACGATTTCTACTTCATTACCGATTTAGGAGATCTTTTCAAATTCGTGTCCCAACAAGGAGGAATTGCGGTTGACCTTACAAAGATAGAAATGAAAATCAATGTCCAGTCTCCAGGGGACATTCTCCTTATAGCCAATGGAGGAGATGCTTATCTTTTGATTATTGCCTTTATAGCATTGCTTTGCCTATTGCCTGGAGGCAAGGTAAATCTTTGGAAGATACAATTTGAGTCCAAAGGTTTGGGATGCCTTTTGAATCAAATCGTTGATGCTGTGAACAAATTTCTCAATGAACAGCAAGAAAGAAAATTACGACTGCAAGAAAGAACCAAAAATCTAAAGATAGAACAAATTAACGAGAATCAGATTTTTGAAAGCGAATCCGAAATAAGGGCACTTCCTTCTTCTCTTGAGGAGATAGAGGACGACAACGAACAAACAGAATGACAAAGACAATGGCGAGAGGTAAGCTCATGACTTTTGTCATTTCCTTTGCTTCCAAACTATATGAAAAAAACAATGATGTTAGAAAGCACAACACCAAACATATAATAACATAACATAAGCATGTTATGCCTATATACAAACGTACTGTGTTTAGTATTATCTTCACTTCTTTTTTCATACACTTTGCAAATATAACATTTATATTTGAAATTATATTTTAAACAATAATCTTTTTTTATCTACGAATAGTTTGATGTCCAATTTTATAGACCTAAACAACAATAAATATGGAAAATGATTCTCTCTTACCTAAATCCACTTACAGCATAGAAGATGACATCCAGACTTTTGGATTGGATGAAAGTTTTGGTGAACGTGGTATTAATTTTGTGGCAATTGACCTGGAAACGGCTACCTATGAACGCAATTCAATCTGCGAAATAGGTTTAACCGTCGTTGAGAATAGTCAAATCAAGGAAAGTAAGTCATGGCTTGTACAACCACCATATAACGAGTATGACGACTTCAATATCTATATACACGGAATAACTCCAAATGATACGGAGAATAGCCCAACACTTATAGAATTGTGGCCACTAATCTTGCCATATTTAGAAGGTAGGATAGTCGTTGCTCATAATACAGCCTTCGACATGTATGTCCTACGTGACTCCTTTCTTGAGAACGACATGGTCTTCCCCAGTTTTGCCAATTTCTGTTCGTGTCGGTTGGCAAAAAAGATTGTTACTGGATGTTACAGTTATTCTCTTCCATGTGTTTGTGAAGCTTTGAATATTGATTTCAATCATCATCATCGAGCATCCAGCGACTCGGAGGGATGTGCGCGAGTATTTTTAGAATGCGTGAAAAGATCTGGAACTTCGTCTTATGCAGATCTTCAAACAATGTTCAATTTTCGATGTGGCAGATTCTCGGACAACTATTTTAGACCACAGTTAGCCAATCATGGTCAACACAGTAAGGGCTATAATTACACTTATAACACCAAGGATTTAGTGGGAGATCCATCTAAAATAGATGAAGGTAATTATTTTTACGGTAAGGAAGTCTGTTTTACGGGTAAATGTCAGTTTGCTATTCGTAAACAACTTCTTCAGATGGTTGCTGATGTTGGAGGTATCCCTACCAATTCCGTTACTTTAAGTACCAATGTCCTCGTTGTGGGTCAGCAAGACTATCGTGTTGTTGGAGAGAGTGGCATGAGCTCGAAACAGAAGAAGGCAATGGAGCTGAATGACAAGGGACAGGATATAGAAATCATGTCAGAAAAAGAGTTTTTAAGCAATATATAATATGATAATAGCGGTTCCTACTTTCATTGTTGGAACCGCTTTGGTTTTGTGGCGAGTTAAACACCAATGACGAATTTCCAAATCAAATGCGTGGTTCTGAGGATTAGTAAGATGTTTCTCAGGATTTTTAGATAATCATTTTTTTATTCATCCTAATTATTATATTTTTTTATTTTTTATCGGGCCTTTCACCTTCTCGGAATGCACTCTGCGTACACATCTATATAAACAATAAGGTGTCGTGACAAAAAAAACAACGTTTAATCGCAACTTTTTTCATAAATTCTTGCAAGTTTCGATAATATTTTCTAACTTTGCCCTCGCTAAATACTCGATGCGTGATGGCATCAACGAAGGGCGAGAAGATGATTCAAGCCCCGACCTTATTAGAAACGTGGGCTTCTTTTTATGCCCATATTGTACGTACTCATGAAGTGGTTCCATGCCCTTCGTTGATGCGTGACAGATTAACGGCGGTCGCCTTCCGCGTGTTTTTTGCCCTTCGGGTGCAACGCACGAGTGTTTAGCAACGAGGAAGAGCGACCGCCTTTCTCGTGCCTTATCGGCAAGACGCGCCAGGCGGTTCCTGGCAAAGGCTAAACACTTGTGCAATATGCAACAAACGATTCAATTCGGGCAGGTTCAGCCCACGATTCTTTCAAGAGTTGAAGGAATTGTAAAGAACTGGAAGGAATTTCTGTGTAAAATCGGAATGGTTTCCTCTGATTGTCTTCGTGCCAGGAACGAGACCTATTCCGCGCTGTGCGGTGAGGAATTCACGCACGGCGAAGTTATAAACGTACACGTGGCCATCGTGGCAATGTTCCTGATGGGCGCATTGCTCAACGCCTTGGCAACATGGATGGAAGGAGGTGCGTTATGATATTCTGTTGTGACTTTTTCGAGAAGTCGAAGCACGCGAAGTTCTACGACGCTGCCATCGACATGATGCGCAAGGCCAACGGTTGCGCCTTCCTCGACCGTAACGACTTCGACATCTTCTGCCACCTGCTCAGGCGCAAGCTGAAGGAGGCGATGCCAGAAGGCAGCATTGCCCATATCTCCGTTTGTCGCAACGCCAAGGGAGGCGGTCAGATAGCTGTCGAGTCTGGCAGGGTGGACGACCAGATATCCCGCTTGTACTTCCACGCCGTGACGTGCGTGCTGCAGTACGACCTTGACGCGAGGGATTTCTTTGACGTGAGCGAGCGTCTTGAACCAAATAAATGACATTAAAACTATAAAGATATGGCAACAACGGTTATGAATTTGAATGAGGACGCATCCAGGGTGGTGCAGTATCTCATGGATCCGGATATCCTGGAGAACCGTATCGGCGTGTTCGAGCAGACCACGGACATGCTGCTCGAAGCGGCACAGGGTATCCTTGATGCCGATGAGCGTCAGTACCTGAAGCTCATCAGTGAGTTCCGCTTCCTGATAAAGGATTTCCGTACCATCAGTAATTCACTTAAAGAGAACAATCATGACGAAGAAAGAAACAGCAGGAAATGAGCGGCAAGACGAGAAGGCTCAGCAATATGACCTGAGCATCTACCTGGCTGCGCTTGCCGTGAGCTTTGAGCCAGCCCTTGACCCGTCAGAGACGACCCATTGGTTCTCCACCGAGGAAGTGGTGTCTGCCATCAAGCAGGTCAACCCGTCGGCGAAGGTGGATGCCAGCCTGGTCTATCACGCCCTGAGCGAGGCGGGCTACAAGTTCTGCAACCGTCCGTCATCGCAGGGACTTCAGTTCAAGTGGATGTTCCACGCGAAAGATCAATGATTTTTTTATCCATCATTCAATAATGACTCCATCCGACATGGAGTTTCACCGGGGACATCCCGTTGCGAAATGCGATGTCCTTTAGTGTTATGAATAATTAATATACATTTGCAAAGTTAGGTTTAAGTATATTCATTCTTTTATAACATCCGGGACACCTCGTTGTGAAACGCGGTGCCCTTCTAAATTGAATCAGATGATATGGTAACAGACAGTTTAGTCAGGAAGAAGTTCGTTCACGACACTCTTCAGAAGGGAGTCCTGAAGATCTACTCCACGCAGGAAAACGTGGTGCGCAACAATTTCCAGAGGCGCACGGGGCGATTGATGACATTGCTTTCTGCACACTCATACGACAGTCACATCTCGGGGCACTCGCAGAAGCTCTTCGTCCGCATACTCCCCTATCTCCGCTTCCTCGACATGCAGTACAGCCGCCGCAACGACCGCATATCCAAGTCCAAGCGCAGGAACCTGGCACTGTACAACCGCGTGGTATGGGGCGTGCTCTACAATGAGACCTTCCCCGACCTCCGCGCCGGTTTCAACGACGAGGTGCGCAGGGAGATACGCGAGCAGCTTGAAAAGTCACTCAACCCAAAATCAAAATAGAAATGGAAGAAAAAAGATTCACGTACACAAAGGTCCTTGATAACCCTTTGGTACCAGTCACACCAATAAGGCTTATCAACACCATATCTAAGCGCACGGTCATTCTCGATGCCATCTGGGATACGGGAGCGCAGACCTCTGTCATCAGCCGACGCACCTCTGATGTTCTTGAGCTGCCACGGCTGAAAAGACCGAAGAAACAATTGCAAGGTATTAGCGGAACAGTCCAAAGCAAGGCCGTACTCTCCATCGCCATGCCTGGTGACGATGGATGGGCAACCATCGTACAGGTTGATGAAGTGGAGCGTATTCCGAGCGGATATGATTTCATCATTGGCATGGATATCATCACACGCGGTGATTTCTCCCTCGCCATGAAAGATGGTCGTATGCAGCTCTCCTTCACCTTCGGTTCCAAGTTCTTTTATTTGCCCATCAAGAGGTATTAGGATTTCTCCTATCGCAAAATAGGGAAATCCCCTTGCATAATTCAAGACAAATGCTTAAATTTGCAACAGAATAACAAGAAGAAAGGAAAAAGATTATGGGTACTACACTTTGGCTCATCATAGCATGGTTGTTGCGCAGGCGGTATCTTTCAGAAGATGCCAGCATAGGAGAAAAATTCTTCTATTATGGCTTCTGTGCAGTCCTTACGCCGATTATTGGCATCCCAGTTTTCTCTGCATTCATGGATTCTCCCGTAGATAGTGGTGAGGGTACCAGTGCTGCACACCTATCAGAGATTGATTTCTGAGTATCTGGGGCTTTGTGCTGCTTTCACCCTTCCTATTGGTATTTTTCCATATAAGTTCGTATTCAAGGGATAGGCTCTTTTTCTGTCCTTTACCATATCGCTGTCTGTTGCTATCTTTGCACTAATGATAACAACAGACAGCTTTTTTTATGGCAAACGGCAAACATATCTCAGAAGACGAAATCAAGTATATCGTAGATGTCGAGTCAGCCAAGGCTCAGCAGGAAATACGTAAGATAGAAAAGGCAACTGGTGACCTTCGGGCAGAGAACAAACGACGGCTTGACCAGATGATCAAGCTCGAGGCTGCAGGCAAGAAGGAATCCCAGCAATATAAAGACCTCAAGAAACGATACAACGAGGTCAACCGTGAAATCAAGTCAAACGTGGAGCAGATTGGCAGGCTCACTAATGGAATTAAGACCAACGATCTGACGATGAACCAGTTGAAGAAGCAGGCCAAGCAGCTTCAGAAACAACTCGACGACACATCAAAGTCATTGCATCCAGAGACCTATAAACAGCTTGAAACAAGATTGGCAGAGGTTAACGGGAGAATGGCCATCCTTCACGGAACAGCCAATAGCCTTAAAGGTAACGTGAGTTCGACGTAAGAAAAGTGTTAAAAAAGTTGTGGGAATGGAATATTTTTAGTAACTTTATAGGTGATAATCAAAGAGTTACGAACAAATACCCATTCCCATGACGACTGCAAATTTAAT
>Ga0247611_10001787_pt1 | contig 37351 bp, 34 predicted proteins | sample 177DNAGHGhighgp2_FD_192422 | JGI IMG/M metagenome (GOLD analysis project Ga0247611, IMG submission 192422) | Sheep rumen microbial communities from Palmerston North, Manawatu-Wanganui, New Zealand - 1770 DNA GHGhigh gp2 | ecosystem: Host-associated > Mammals > Digestive system > Stomach > Rumen... | reverse complement strand
TTGCGTCGGCAAAGCCAAGCAGTCAGATAATAATTAACAATGAAATTGGTGCTTGCATTATAAAAAATCAAGAAGACATAGACTGGTTTAAGCAGTTCCAACAGCAGTTGACAGAAGAAAATCAAACAACCTGGCGTTGGCAGATTTACGATAAGTTAAAAGAATTAATGGTGAATGAAATTTACAAAGAAAGTATCTATAAAACAGCTATACAAATGAAAGTATATTTACAAGAAAATAAGTTAATATAACTATACATTCATGTATAGGAGAAAAGAAAATGACAATTAAATACGGTTTTTTGGCATATGATGAGCCTAAATCCGGCGAAGTAGAAAAGCCAAAAAAGTTGTTTGAGTTTAATGTAAAAGACTACAGTGATATTCGTTCAGTAGCTTCAACGCTGGCAGAAGATGTTTATGAGAATCTGTCAGGGAAGACAAAGTTCCGCTTTTATATTACTGGCGAAACAAACCTGAATGTTGTTTACCAAGTTAACTTCAACAAAGAAACACGAGATTTCTTTGAATCAGAACTTGCCGATGACTTGCAAACAATACTTAAAAAGTAGTTAATATATGTATAGTAAAATACGCAACGTTGTTGCGTTAAAATAAAAGAGGAAACATAGTTTTCCAAAATTAAATTAAACGTGTCATAGTACACAAACAAGGAGAAACATTAACAATGGCTTACACAGTAACAGAAGATGATGAGTTTGCGGCTTTCGCAAAACGTGCAGAAGAAGAAGCAGCACAGAACAACAAAGGTAGTTCAAACTTTGCCCCTAGGGATTACGACCCTATTAAGTGGGTTGGTCTTGAAGACAAAGCAAAGATTATTCGTATCGTAGGTGGAGCGCCCTCTTCAATGAAACCTGGTGCACATGTCCTTCCAACAGATGCACACGAAGTTTTTATTTCTAAAATCTTGGATGATAATGGCAAGCGTATGAAGCTCAAGCTTCCTCTTCATTCAGATGACACTGCTCACGAGCACATTATGTGGCGTATCATTAACAAGGTTAATGAGGTATCATGGAAGAAAGACGCAGTAACCGGAAAAAGCACAAAGATTTTTAAATATCAGGACAAACCTTGGTTTGAAAAAGTAAACAAAGGTGGCTTTGCTCCTACTGACCCTTCTTATCAGTATGCAAGGGGCTGGAAAGGACAGCAGGTTGTCATCATGAACGTAATTGACCGTGAGGATGACTGGTGCCAGACAAATAAACACACAAAGCTTCTTTCAAAGAAAATCAACATTGGCTCAGATGGAACTACTGAATACGCAGAAGACGGTGTTCCTTCATACGGATTCTGTTCAGCCCTTTCAAAGATTGTAGGTGCTTACGGTTCTTGGGAACGCTACGATGTTCAGGTTCGTCGTACCGGTGAAAAAACAAATCCTATTGAAGTAAAACAGGCTACGCTTTATAAGAAGAGTGGTCTTGTTCAGGAAATAGATAAAGATAAGTTGCAGTTTGTTTCTTTGAATGATACCCTTACACCGGAAGAGCTTGAATACGAACGCTACGACATTAGCAAGTTCTATGCGCCAACATCTTATCAGAAAATTTTGTCTAAGCTCGGAAATACTATCAAAGGTATTGACGCAGACCTTAGAACAAACTTCTACAATGAACTCCAGGCTCTTGCTGAGAAAGAGAAGAAAGAGTTTGAAGAGCTTTATGGTAATAACCCAGAAGCTAACGTAGAAGCTCAGCCTGCTCCGGTAGAGCAGACACCGGTAGTAGAATCTGCACCAGCAAGAACTGCAGTTCGTGAAGCAGCCCCTGCACGTGCAACTGGTTTGACACAGGATAAGATTGCATTGCTTAAAGGTTGGGATAAATTGAACGACCAGGAAAAGGATGCAATCGTTGATGTAACAAAGAACCCTGATGGAACTTTGGCAGACATTGTATTTAAGCCTGGCTTAACATTGCTTTCTTGTCCAGAGACATTCCCTGATGGAAGCCACGGTTGTGGTATCAATGCACCTGACTTCTTCCACTGTTGTCCATCTTGTGGAAAGGATTTCTAGTTAATATCTACTAGTAAACATAAAAGGCGACCTTTATGGTCGCCTTTTTTACTTTACAGTTGTATAGTAATAAGTTAATATTATATAGATGAAAGACGACAAGATGTATATTTCAAACATTGGCAAAGGCGTGGAAAGTTCCTTAGTTGCAGTTAAAGACCCAGAGTTTGATTACGTGGAAGTTTCTTTGCAAAGAAATAAAAACATTACAAAACATCCAAAAATCTGTTTAATATCTAAACGCACCGATTTCGACAAGTTCTTGAAAAAACTAAAAAATGAAGTAACTAATCATACTACACCAGAGCTATATTCAGTAGCTACATTGTATTGCACATCTCAGTGCGAAATTCTAAAGGTTTTAAAAGTAGATAAAGACTCATTTGACATTCTAATGTATTATAACTATCGTCGTCCCAGAACGAAAAAGTGTGTGGATTACGTAAGTTTAACATTAGTAGACCTCGAAAAATTTGTAAATGGAATTTAATAGTGGCTTCGTATGGGGCTACATTTAAAAAAAATATAAAATCTTTCGTTTTTTATTTAAAAAAAACGAAAAAAAACATGGAGAATGTAAATTTGAAAAAGACTTATGAAAAGTACTACAAAGGTTTGTATAAAAATACAGGCTCACAAGCAACAACATCTTTTACGCCGGCTTTTGCTGGTCAGCGTATAGCTCGTTCGGCTTGTGATGCAGATGATGTTATGCCCGGTGACCCTACTTGGTTGGACTGGAACATTCGCCGTCGTGGAAGCCATATTTACTTCTATGAAGAAATCAATCCTATTACGCAGATGATTCTGGAAGTAATGCTTCGTGACGCAGTTCGTGATGTTCTTACATCACACGTTGGTGAAATCCTTGGTGGGGAACTTTCAGAATCCGTAACTATTCACCTTAATTCACCCGGTGGATATCTGTCTTGTGGTCTTGCACTCTATGATTACATCAAGACCAGTCAAATCCCTATTACATGTTTGGTTGAAGGACTTTGTGCTTCTGCTGCTACACTTGTAATGCTTGCTTGTCATAACCGTATTATGTCACCTAACAGTGTTTATCTTATGCACCAGTGCTCTTGGGGAGCTTGGGGTGAAAATCGCTTTATGCAGGACATGGCAGTTAATGCGGATAAAGCTATGAAGCGTCTTCGTAAGATTTATATGGCTGAAACAAAGATTGCAGCAGAACGTCAGCCACAGGAACGTGAAGCATACATCCAGCATTTGCTTGAACACGATTTCGAACTGGATGCAACGGAATGTGAAGATTTTGGTATTTGTACTGCTTGTGATGACGATGACGACGAGGTGGAACTTTCTGATGAACGTGTAGAAAAGGTAAAAGCTTTTGTAAAGAAAATGGCGGTTGAGCAGAAGAAAGAAAACGCAAAAAAGGAAGAGGAAGAAAAAAAAGTTGATGAAAAGAAAAAAACACCGACTAAAAAGACACCTTCTAAAACATCCCCTAAGAAGAAATCAACAAAGTCAGAAGAATCAAAATCGGAAGAAGCAAAAGCTGAATAACTAAAAATATAGGCTACCTTAGTGGTAGCCTTTTTTCTTTTTAGGAAATGTTTCCAAAATGGAACTTTTTATTAGGATTTTTATTTCGTCCAAGCGTTGATTCCATAAGTGCATTATAACTTTCATTTATAGAGTGAACCTTAATGTGTTTTTTAATGTCGTCACAACGGCTCTTAATTACACGAATGTTCTCCTTAAATGCGTCTAATGCATCATCAGAAACGGAAATAATAGAAACAATGTCTTCGATGTGGGATTTTTCTGTTTTACCTAGAAGTTCAATGGCTTTTGAGCCATTTATTACGTTTTCAACGTCTTTAACGGAAAGGTTCGTTTTAGAAATCTCTTTGATGAGTGCCTTAATAAAATCCGTCGAATCTTTGTATACTTTATTTTTCTTTGTAAGGATAGGTTCAATACCGTCGGATTTATCCCCGAAAATAGCCTTATCAAGCGTAATGGCGGTAATTGTTGGAAAATACCCACGCTCATTAAAAAACATTTCTTTTGTGAACGGCGTGTCAAATCCGGCATTAATCATATGAACACGGTCACAAATGTATCTTGACCAGTCCATGTCCGTGGTAATAAGGGCAATCATTCCTTCACTTTCAAGTTTTACCAAGTCTTCTACATAATCATCAGCTTCAAGGTAATCGGAAATAACCGTTATAAACTCCGTTCCTCGATAAGTATAGTATTTCCTAAGCAATCTAAGTGCTGCCAAAACGGTTTCGTCATGGACACGGTTTGATTTATAATCACGTTTGATTTCTTTTCTCTCCGGATTATACTTAAAATTTTTTTCCATACCCAAATCACTTTTTGGTAGTGGGTCAAAAGTTAAATAAATCTTTCCATCATTATCCAGGCGTTGTTTAACTTCTTCATTAATGAAATCAATTACATTGTTTGCAATCGCTTTTGGGTTAGAAACCTTGCCTTTTTTCTTGTAGGCAAGGTTGAACATGTCTATGATAAAAGTTTTATAAGTCAATTGTAAAATGTACCTCCAATCTATTTATAAGTTAATATTAATAAATTCAACTATAGATTTGTATAGTATTAATCTACCATTCTTTTTAAGGTTCTATATGAACCAGGCTTATTTTTATCCTCGATAATTCTGATAGCCTTATTTGCTTTTGCTTCCTCAAGTTGTTCGAGTGTAATAACCTTCCCATCAAGGGTAATCTCAATCTTTGATTCTTTAAGTTCCTCAGTCATAAGAGTTCCTCCTAATTATGTATATAATTAGTAATACCCGATTAGTTTCTACTAATTATAATAAAACATAGAACTTTAAAATAGGAGAAAATATACATGTTTCTTAATACAGATAACAACAGTAATGGAATAGAGGAGTTCTTGAAGTCAATGAACTTCATAGTTCCAGAAGGTCAAAACTTGAAATATTTTATTGTCCCAATTAATCAAAATAATGAAAATATTTCTGTTGCAGCTCAGTCTAGTGGTTTTACTCCTTTGGCAAATGAAAATCAAGTAAAAGGAGTAACAGATAATATTGTTTATTCTAAACGTGACTTAAAAGGCAAGCAGTCAGTTTCTAAGCCAACATTTGACCCAACTGCTATTCCAGAAGAGTTTCCTATTACTAAGGAAATTGATGTTCCAACAAATGCTTCTAATCCATCAATGAATACACAAGTTGAAAATAACATGAAGACTGATGTTCTTATTTCTGGTGGTGCAATTCTTCCACCTGGCTGTGGCGTTAAAACCGTAAAACCAGATGCAAACATTACACCCGCACACGTTGGAAACATGCCTAAGCCTGTAATGCAACCAGTTAATCAGTCAGAGCAGAATAAAGCTATGACAGTTCTGGAATCAACTGACAGGAAGTTTGATTTTATTCTTAATGAAGCAGTAGACATTTTCCCTGCTAATACATTATTTCACTTTACAAAGGACTAACATATGAATTATGAATCTCTAAATGCAGAAGACGTAAAATCTATTGAATCAATTCAACGAAGAATCGACTCTACTGTAGAGGTTCTAACGTCTGACTTAAAGTATTTAATAGAACTTTTACAAGATTATAAAAGCTCAACAAAAGAAATGACTCTTGCAACATTAAGTGAAACGGATATTCTACTCAAGTATAGCAAGGGGCATAATGATAACGCTTATAATTTACCGGGTGTATTCGCTAACACCGTATCAAATTACGATTTGGCAGAAATGCGTGGTGATAATGAGAAATTAAAAGACCTTCAAGAAAAACATAAGCGTGCTGACGGAAATCGCAGTACAACATATAGTATGATTTCTGGAACATACAATGAAGTAAGAACACGTTTAAATCTTCTGGCAACAGATAATCAAACTATTTCGGTAAAACTTGAATCATTGAAAGGTTCACTAGACGATTAATAATAAACCCCAAGGAAAATCCTTGGGGCTTTTTAATTCTATTCTTCTTTTGGCGTAATGTCCGTTTCTTCTACCGGAACTTTCTGTTCAGAACCATCTGCTGATTCCATACTTACGGAAATCTTTCCGATTACACCTTCCTGCTGAAACTTCATATAAAGTTCATTAAGACAAGCAATACAGAACAAGTTATGGTTATCAAGGGCAGTTTTCTTTTCGTCATTCTGAATTGTGGAATAGCGGATGTAAAATGCACCATTATTAATAATACCGTGTTTAGAACAGATTATGTTAATGTTTTCCATGTTGTTTGTCTTTTCTACAACAACTTCTTTTTTTGTGATTTCATCGTCACGTTCTGTTATCATATGTATTCTACCTCTCTTTTGCTTAAAATAACGTTGTCGCCGATGTCAACTGTTCCGTGTTTCATCATTTTGTCATACATCTCTGGTGTAATCTGTTTAACTTGAAAACCGTTCAGTTTGGCGTATTCTTCTACTTCTAAATTGTCCTTTTTTATAAGTCTTGTGCAGTATCTGTTTAATAAAATGTTAAACGTTATGAATCCTGCATACAAGATTCCAATTACTATAGAAATAACCGGACAAACCCAAATCATAGGTATGCCTATTGCAAGCGCACCTAATGTAATAATTAAAAGTAATTTATTGCCGGGTGTTAGAGTCATTATTTTTCCTCACGTTCAACTTCACCAGCGATTACCTCTTGGACCGCGCCTTTGATTACATTTTCATTTATTTTGTGTTTGTCAACGATAGCGTCTTTTGGCAGGTCACCACTTTCTACCAAGTCTTTAATGAAAGTGCTGAGGTATTCAGTGGCTTGTGCAGGCTCTGCAAATATGATTGGTGAATATATCGGGTAAGCTAAGGTTTCTTTATGAAATCCTACCCTTATCTGCTTATTGTATATAACAACTGGTTGATAGAAATGTCCGTCATTAGAATTACTCATCGAATATACTCCTGTCTTTGTCTAGGATTGCGTCATTAGCTGCTACAGAACAGTTAAATGCGTCCGATGTAATTACACAGTCAGTTGTAATAAATGTGCCCGCAAGCGAAGTAGAATATTGAATAGCCATAATCTCTACCTTTACAGGGTCAATGATACCAGTGTTATACATATCATTACAAAGCTCTTCCGTCTTTGCATTATATCCGAAATTGGAATCATTAGATTCCTTAATTTTTTCTGACCAATAGCCTGGGTCTTTACCGGTAGAAGCAATGATTGTCCTTGCCGGAACTTCCATAACTTTCAAAAACTTCTGATATCCTGCTTCTTCTGTGGCATTGTCAAGGCGTGTATGATTATCTGCAACTTCTTTTACTGCGTGAAGCAATCCCGCACCACCACCTGCAAGAATACCGTCGTTAATAGCCGTCCTTACCGCATTGATAGCATCTTCAAAGCGGTCTTTCTTTTCTTTGACTTCGGCATCAGTAAATCCACCAATCCAGATAACAGCGACACCACCAGATAGTGAAGCAATGCGTTCATTGTAATAGTTAAGCTCATATTCAGAAAGAGCCTCAGCGTCCGTTCCATTCCTTCCTTTTTCAACTAACGCCTTAATAGACTGAATGTGCTTTTCAAGCTCTTCCGGGCTACCCTTACCACCAAGAATGTTTACTTTTTTTGAAGACGCTGTAAAGTTTTCTGCAGAACCAAAGTATCCGGCGTTAAAGGAGTCAATAGGCTTTCCAAGCTTTCCTTCAACAATCGTAGCACCAGTAACTTTTGCAATGTCTACAAGATTGTCGTCCATAGCTTCCCGGCTTGCACCTGCCGGTCCAATAATAGTTGCATTAAATCTTCCGGAACTTACGTTTTCAACAAACAGTGAAATGAAATCATCAGAGTAAGAGGGTGCTACTATTACAAGGTCTCCCTTGGCAATCTGAAATATTGGTTGAATGTCTTTTAGACTTTCAATCTTTTTACCATAAACGAAAAATTGTGGATTAACATATTTTACCGTATCATTATCTGAGTTTACGCTACAAGATGAAACGTATCCACGAGGGATTTCAAATCCGGATGAAAATGTAATGCTTGTTTCACCCTTACGGTTGTGAGCAACATCTGCAATAACCACACCGTCTTCACCTACACCCAAAAATGCGTCGGTTATTGTTTGGCCAACTTCTGGGTCATTGTTAGCGGAAATAGTAGCTACTTTGAGTATGTCTTCTTCGGATTCAATTGATTTTTTATTCTTTTCAAGGATATTTATAACGTCTTTAGAAGCTTTCTGAAAGCCACGCTTTACATCTACCGCATCGAAATCACGTTCAATAAGCTCATTTCCTGCTTCACATAGTTCAACAGAAAGGAGCGTAGTAGTTGTAGAACCATCACCACACTCGTTGTTAACCTTACGAACCGCATCTTTTACAAAGCTTACACCCATGTTTTTATATGGGTCTGTGAAGTCAATAAAGTCAAGGACTGAAACACCGTCCTTAGTTACCGTTGGATGGTTTGTTCCGTTGTTAAGTACAACTGTATGTCCCTTCGGACCAAGCGTACTTGTAACGGCTTTTTTAGCTTCAATCATTCCCGAAAGAATCTTGGAACGAGCCTCACTCTTAAATGTAATTATTTTACCCATTGATTAAAAATACCTCCTAAGTTTTATTAGTCAACAGAAATGTTGTCCGTAATAAACTCAATGTTTTCATTGTTTAATCCAGAATTGTAAATCTTTTGAAGTAATTCCGGTAGCCTTTCTATACTTTCTTTTAATTCAGGTGATATGCTTATTTCACGCTGTTCGTTGTAAAATGAATAGCGGTCAATCTCTGCGTTTTCATCATCAAGTATAAAAACAACCGTCATTTTTTCATTGGTTGGACTTATAAAGTTTGTTGTTTTTATCTTCATTATCTGCTCCTGAACTGTGGTCGATTATGGGTTTCAATCACGCCAGTAATTATACATTTTGTATCTGCGTCACATACAACCGTAATCAACGTATCTTGGAAAAGGAACGTAAAGTATTCCGAATTCCGACCTTTATTGTCAATTTTTGTATGAGGTTTAGTACTTTCACAAATAGACTTTATGTAAGCTTCACCGTCACCGTCCAACTGGATTCCAGTATTTCTGAATAAATTATCTGGGAAAGATTTAATAAACCTATAATGTTTAATCTTCCCCAACTTTTCCACTATTCAAGAACCTCTCTACATTTGATGAATAAATACTTTTGAGTTCTTTATCACTTGCAATTTCAAAGCCAGTAGTAATACCAATAGAATATGCAATACGAAGAATCTTTTCAATACAAATCGGAATAGTCTCTTCATATCCAATATTAAGAGTATAGTCTGTTGTATTGTTTAGTAATTCTTGCATGAATAGTTCAATGAGCTTTTTACCTGTGTCTGTGTTTTTAAAATGTGCCGGTAAGAATCCAGTCATTTCCTTAGACTTTTTCAACAGTGTTTCTTTGGAAACCTTTGTTTTTTCCGTCATGTTTGCAATAATGCCGTCATTAAAGCTATCAAGAAGTGCAGTCGAAATTAGACCTTTAAGAACCTTCTCATCTGGCTCTTCTATCGCAGATTGGATAATCTGCTCTACCCGATTCTTAAAAGCAATCGAGTTAACAAAATCATTTGATGTCATAATTTAAATCCTCCGAATATTTAGTTCGGAGGATTTATTTTCATTAATTAATTCATTAAATCCAAGTTTTCAATTCCGGTATCAAAATCACTAAGATAAGAATTCTTTAGATTTTCTTGTAAGCCGGCAATGTCCAAGCCTATACCAGGGATAGTATTGGCTTGTTCTTCTGTAATAGGGTATAATGAATATCCGAAAACGCCAGCCGCAGTCGATGTTTCAACACTTGGTTGTGGATTCAAAGAATTATCACGCCAAGACTTTATCTTTAAGCTTGACACATACCCAACTGCCCTAGGTCTGTTAGAAGGAGGAATAGCTACAACCCAGTAATCTGTTTTACTTCCGACAGAACACATGATATCAAATGCAGTATATGTACCAGATGGCTGTGATTGCAGTTCCTTCTGTGCCGCAATCAATTTGGCAGGGTCTACTCCTGACTGAACATCAAACTTAATCATTGGTATCTTTGTTCCGTTTTTCTGAACATTCAACCTTGATTTCCAATCAGAAATTTCTGAATAGACGTATGGGTAAGCTTTTCCTGTTCCAAGCTTATTTCTCAAAGAAATCTTTGTTCCACCCGACGCATTTTGAATGCGTTCAAGAACATGATTATCTGCCCATTTAATGTCGAATATACAATCATCAATGTCTTCACGAACCTGTCGTTTTTCATAGTTCGTAACTTTCTTGTTGAACTTTTTGGCGGCTTCATTGGTTTGATATTCCTTAGATTCATATCTATAAACATCATCGAATGGAAGCTCGGCGTATTTCTGTTTTTGTGGAACCCAGATGTATCTCTGGTCAGCCGGCGTGTTCGTTCCATTTCGACATTTTTCAAGATATGCTAAAGCCGCTTCGTCGTCTACATACTTTACAGGAAGGTAGAGCAACATTGTTCGGTCTTGTTGAAGCTTTAATTCAGAATCAATAAGTGTTCTAATCTTTTGAATATTGCTGTTATCGATATCGTAGAATGATACTTTATACGTATGCGAACTGGCATCAAATATGCTTGCTCCAACGCCTTTTCCGGTTGGGTCAAATGTTTGAATCTGTTGACATACAAGTGGTATAGCACCTTCAAGCTCCCTCATTCTATATAAAGTTCCATCAACTTTGTTACAACGTGAATTGATGTAGAACTTACGGTATTCATATAGAACTTGTAAATATGAATAGAATGCTTCTTCTACTGTATTGTCTCGTCCACCATTGGCACCAAATGCACTTACAACGTTGTTATAAAGCTCACCTATCCTACTGTAGATGTAATTATAATCATTGTAGCTCCAAGAATACGACGTAAGTCCAAGGTATACAGACATAGTTCTAATAAATGAATCCAAGATGTTCTCACGTGTAGAGAAAGCATTAAGAACTATTTGTTTCTGGGAATCGTCCTTGAATATGTTGTAAGCTTTTTCTATCCAATAATGATAGAATACACTTTGTTGGTCATACCCAGGTGATGATGGAATACTTTTTGAAAGTATAGTTTTATTAACAGTATTTTCTATAAGTGTTCTAACCTGACCCCAGTCTACGTCGTTTTCAAGTATACTGTGTGCCTTACGCAACCAAGCGAGCTGATGGTTTGCGGTTCTGATTAATACACGTAAACCGATGTCGTTTGTTACAATACGTGGCATTAAGTAGTCCGATAAGTCACCACTACTTCGAGGCTCAACGTATTTAAAAAACGTTGATGTAGCAAAGATGTTTTTAATCATTTTTCGAATACCTGGGTCTTTATTCCAGATACGTGTGTATCTCTTTACACCTTGTGCGTGAATTAAATTATGTTGTGAGCCCGCTTGTGGTGGAATAACGTATCGCAATGGTGCATTATTGTTGAGCGTATAGAACGGATAGTAATAACTTATGTCGTTCATACGAACGCCTTTAACTCCACTTCCGTATATGTTCTGAATGTTCATGTAGCTATTAGGGTTCTCAAACATGTTATCCGGTGGGTTTGGAACACTATATTCCATACCAGGCAATGCTGTTGCATATCCCCAGCCAAACATGTTAAACTCATTGCTATCACGACCAATGCTTGCCCAAATTTGCGAAGGTATTCCTTCATATACAGGGAATGTGGAATACCCAAAAGGAGAATTAGGTAATACTGTTTGTGCAGTTTGTCCTGGTGGAACATCCAAGTTTGCCTCTTGTTTATCATTTGCATAAATAAGGGAGTTCAAGTTTGACCAAGGTGTAACACCACCCTTACCGTCTTGTTTAAATCCACCAATAACCTGACGGACGTTTTTCATGTTAACTTCAATATAAGGAATATCTGCGGTAACAAGCCTTACGTGCCAACACCAGTCGTGATGACATCGGTGCCTTTCTCGAACAAGATACCATTCCCAGAAATAAGCGGAGTAATGGCTTCTTCTTACAGGGACTTGGAATATCTGATTTGGTCCGTTATTATATCTATCAGAGAAACTAACGCCCGGTGCGGATTGGAAGAAGAATACATTATGCCAACCGTTATTTGCATGTCCGGTAACATATTCTAAGAAGTTCATTTCTTCTCTATGCCTTATGTCACAAGGTCCCCAAGCCGTGCAGTTATGGTATCTTACGCCACTTAATGGGAATGTAAGTCTATATCCGTTCTGCCTATTAAGACCAATAGAGATTGCAGTACTATGTGAGTTTACCGGACTATAACGAGATAACATTCCGTTGCTATAATGGCTCCAGTACCTCCACCACCAGTGGTCACTGTACCATTTACAACGAACATTATTGTGCCAATAGCCCTCTGTAATATTCCAAAGCGTTGAGTTTGAAGCATTTGGATTAGAATGCATAAGAGGGCGCTTCATGTAGTAAGTTTCCCATTGGCTATACGTTACGTAGTACATGTATCTACAACGACGGGCTCGAAGTTGATATACACCACAATTTCCGTGGTAGTGTCGTTCGTGATACCCTCGTCTACCAACTCTTTCCGAAGACCATATACAAAGATACTGAAGCCGACCCCAATAGTCTTTACTATAACTTAAAGAGTAGCTATCACGCCAGCTATTGTATCCATAGAACCAGTTCCAGTACCAGTTATTCCAATATCTATATCCACCATAATAGTGTGCATACCGGTTCCAGTTGTCCCATTCATACCAAGCGTTCCAGTAATAGTGGGGGCACCTTGGATAGTAGTCATTACTATATGGGTTACACATAAATGAAACAGGCGTTAAGAAACCTGTACCCTCTATTTCATATGACCAACCACGGCTTATCCAGTAATACCATTTACCATTAATGTATCCGTGTGGGCTTCTTGACCACATGTAATGTCGCATCAAGCAATAAATAGGCTGTATTGTGTAATCACAATATCCATTCTGCAATAAAGACTTACACCTTGATGGACTTCTATAGGGGTCTGCAAAATCGACAGAACTTCTTGTAGGTGAGTATCTGTCTTCCAATCCCTTAAAGTTCTCCCTAACACTTGTAGAAAGATTTCCGGGGTTAAGTCTAGGAACATTCCTTAAAAATTCATTGTCATGTTCAAAGTACCCTTCGATAGTTCTAGGGTTTAGGTTTCTTCCATGCGGTCCGCCGTAAAGCGCAGGTGTCCATTGTGATACACCAGTATCACGTGCATATTTACCGTTTTCAGCCGCATTTGCGTCAACCATTGATACAATAGTGCTTGCAGCCGCAGAACCACCGTTTACAGTGTTTCCGTTATTGCTGTTTGAACTGCTGCCATTTTGACTAGTATTAGAGCTTCCAGTTGCCTGACTGCTATTAGTATTAGTATTAGTATTAGCATTAGGTGTTGTTGAATTACCAAATAGTCCGGCGCTATTGTTAGATGAAGAGTTGGCTGAAGAATAGTTCTTCCCTTTTTCTTTATTTGCAATGTTCATTGCATTCGCTTTTTTACTGCTTCTCTTCAAGAATATTTTGAGAATGCGAGAGCCCGGAATCCTTACACCTTTAACACTACAGTCAGAGCCTTCGTCACCGTCCCCTCCTACTTCATTGCCACTAGCGTCAAAAGTTTTTTCATCACCGTTTGCATCGGTAATGGTTTTTCCCATGTAGATGTCATTACCACCGTATGGGTTTCTTCGGTATTTTTTCTTTTCACCGTTTTCAAGCTTTTCATACTCTGATTTACTGAACCCAAGTGCGTCATTTTCTTCGTAAAGAACACCAATTATCTGTTGGATAACGCCGTCAATGTTATTACCTTTATCATCAGTTGTATTTTCAAAAACAGATGATGCTTCATCTATTGACATATGTATAATGTCAACGGAACTTAATCCATCATCGGCGGTTGTGTATAAAGCCTGCCAGTACTTGAGGGTATTCCAATTGGACCAACCAGAAAATGCAGCTCCAATCTGGTCATCACGCATAATTTTTTCACGGAATGATAATCCACTGTAATGGTTTGCGGAGAAGTTATTACCATCACCACGTTGAAATTTGCTAAGGTTAGAACAGTTAAATCCACCAAGCGCAACATCATAGAACATGTCCAATCCATCGCCACGGTCACGAGATTTATATCCTAACCAATAAACAGAATATGGGAAGGCAGACGGAATCCAATCAGAATAGTTTGGAATTGGGGAACCTTCCATAGGTGTTTTAGAAACTGCTGCATTTAATGCCCCGTAAACAAACGCACGTGAATCACTATATCCAGATGGATTATCCACTGTGATACGATTAGTTAAAGACATATATGTAGGGGCTTTATTTTCCTTTCCTGAAAGCAGTCCTTCCTGAATGTATACGGAAATATCCCATTCAGTGAGATATGTTGAAACAATACCAGTACATTGCTCAAATACGTGTTGCAAGAAAGAAATATTATCGTTAATAGCTTTATAAGCTGGTAAACGATAAGTTGGGTTTTTACGCATACTAAGAAGATGAGCAGTATCATAAGTTACAGAATCTGGGTCGAAATCATCTTGATATACCCATTTCTTTAATCTGGTATTCCATGTTCTTGTACGAATGTAGTAGTCTACATTTGTGCTTAGGGATGTAGAATCTGCAAAGGAGTCTAATGTATAAGGTGGAAAGAAGAAGTTTACATAGTCTTCGTAGTATCCAGGTATAGCAGTTGAATTGAAATATCTCCAACCATTTCCTGGTATGTACGACCAACCACCTTTGTAACCTATACCAGGAATCTGTGTTCTGAGCCTAAGGTTTAAGGTTGTATCAATACGACCATAAGCGTCGTACTGACCAAAGTGTTTGTAGTCCTTGTAAATTATACCATTACCATTATACAAATACTCTTTTATACCAACAACTTTACCAAGACGGTAGTCGATGTCACTTCCGATTGGTGCCATGTAGGAATCCAAGAAGAGCTGAACAAATTCAGTGGCTTGCATTGATTCAACCGCAGCTTCAATTGTTGCGGCTTCTGGGTCGCTTAAAGTACTAGCACAAACAGGCTTAGTAACAGACGTAGCGATATTTGATTCCTGAACGTCTTCACTTAGAGCATCTTTTGATTTTAAACGAAGAAACTTTGAATAGTCCGTTGACGGTTCAAAGCCGTTTCTATTAATGAGTTTTTTTATGTTGGTTCTAAAATTGTATAATTGGTCTATACGATTCTTATATGATGCAGGGTCTTTTTCAAGATTCGTATTCTCTTCGTGAAATCTCATTCCTGTTTCTGAATCTTGTACATTTTCTGCTTCACGGTTTACATAATTAATAGCCACCTTTTAATACCCCAGAAAAAAATATATTATTTTATAGATAATTAGTCCAGGAGAGAATTTCGTAGAAATAAATAATAAGCTTTCTATTTTGCTTGGACATCGTGAAGCTGTGTTGCAATCTTACGAACCGTTGCGTTAGCAGCTTTTCCACCCTTCGACTTCATAATTGAATCAATAGTTTTATCTGCCGTCGCTTTTAATGCTTTTACGCTTTCAATAGTAGACATAATATCATCATATGCACCAGTAGATTGTAACCCGGAAATAGCGGACTGCTTAAGACCCTCTTTTCCACCAAGGCCATTGTTATAAATATCTTTTGCTATGTCTTCCATGTTAGGGAACATTTCTTTTAAGTGGTCTGTATTCATGTTTTTTACTGCTTCATCAATAGCGTTTTTAGCTTCTTCAAAAGCGTCTTTTGTCTTTTCAACATTGGCACCAAAAGACATAGCTAAACGTTCTACTTTATTATATGTTGACGATACGCCAGTTAAAGCTTCTTTAATCTGGTCAATTACGCTTTTTGCTTCTTCCGTAAGACAGTCGAGACCAAGCATCTCCCAGAACATTTGAACCAACATAGCTATAACCATAATGAGAATGGCTACAATTTTTATTACGATACGTTGAATAATCTCACTGACATTAGTTGGGTTGTTCCAGCAACCCGCCGCCAATACAACTATTCTTACTACATCATACAAGATATTCATAAGAGGGTTCATAGCTTTCTTAATAGCTTGAATTACTTTAAGAATAGCCAAGAAAGCTTTCATCAGTCCAAGGTCTTTTGTAGCACAAGACCTTGCATTCGCTTCGCTAGTGGCAATAGCTGCATCCATTTGGGCGATGGCTTTATCAACTGCTTCTTCCATAGCAGCGTCAGCAGTCTCATCTTCGGAGTTAGTTATTCCATCGGCACTGTCGTCGTCATCACCGTCACCATTCCCACCTTCGCCATCTCCACTTCCATCGTCATTTCCATCATTGTTTCCATCATTGCTTCCGCCATCACTGTCATTGTCATTTTCTTGGTCATCGTTGTCGTTGTCATTATTACCTTCGTTCTCATCACCGTCTTCATCACTGTCATCATCGTCGGAATCCGAATCAGAGTTAGTTTCACCTGCGATAAGGCTTAATGTACCATTACAAGTAATGTCAAAAAGGTCAAGACCACTATCGCCTAATCCGTCGAAAATCTTTTTGTCTTCGTCTGTTGCATTTGGGTCTGATGCAATAGTAGCAAGAATCTTAGCAATTGCTATTTCTACCTCTACCATAAGTGGACTTACATCTCCGTCCATACTAGGAATCATTACCAATGAATTTCCAGTTCCACCAGCCTTGAAAATAGCTTCACGAAGTGATGGAGGTATGTTTTCAAGTTTTCCGCCAGCACCACCAAAGTTACCAATAGCTTCATCAACATTAAATTGGTCGCTTGGATATTTAATTGAAATCTCTGTTACTTTACGTTGAATACTCGCAAGGATACGGTTGAGTTGTTCATCCGTATCACGGATAGACATTCGCTTAATTTCACGCTTAGGGTTTAAGTTATTATCGCCGTATGAGTAATCTTCTTTAATGTATGCGTCGTATACTTTATCTACAAATGACCTATCCATATTTATTTAGTCCGAACCTTAATTAGATAGTTATTGATGAAACCGGATTAAAGTCTACACCTTCCATAGATACACCCATGCTTCCAGTAGTTCCAACAACATTTAATCCGTGGTGTCCAAGTACAACATTCTTTGCATCTACATTGAACAATTCTGTTTTAAACTCAATTTGTCTAGCGTCCATCTGCATCTGAGAAAAACTTTCGACAGATGAACTAGCACTACCACTAGGATTACCAACACGCATGTAAATCTTGTCGAACTGAATAATAAAACATGTTCCGCTTGTATTAATGTAATATTTTTCACCAGTCTTGTAATTATACATTTCAACCATACCACCTTGCGGAGTATTACTGTTGTTAGTAATCCATTTCTCAATTACCATTTCATCATAATTTACGGCTGATGTATCAAGACCACGTGAGGATATAAAGTTTTGAATTTTTTTATATCCATATGAATCTACGAAAGGTGTATTATTACATCCATAGAATTGGTTTGCCAACCCTATTACATACCCTACAGTAAAATCTTCGGTTGCCGCTACAAATACCCAGTCTGGCAAGCCCGTTCCTTTATCTGGGTTTAGCTCCGTATAGCATTGCAAGACTTGCCCCTTAAACATCATAGGGTATCTTGGTAGGTTTTCCGAATCCGTTTCCGGGTAATCTGCCATAAAAGGCATAATTCTTACTTGCAATCTATCATCGTTCTCTTTACCAACGTCGTGAACACGTGCACGATAAAGTTTTAGTTCCAGGCTAGGTTTATGTAATTCCCTCATTTATTCCTCCAAATGATTTTTAGTCAACACTATAAAGATAATTAGACTTATCAATTGTTGTGGTATCAACATTATAAATCAATGTTGGTCTGACAATAGTTAATACGGTAAAGCATTCGTCCGGGTTGCACTTTTCTTGTTGCATTAAGACGCTTTTAATAAGCCACTTACCATTTAACCAGTGTGTGTTCTTTTTATTTATTTCATCCGCAATACTTTTTGCTTCATCATCTTTGTTTACACGTACCCTTCTAAGTGGTGTTATAAGGAGCAATGTGTCCCCACAAGTAAATCCATCAACTGCGCCTTTAAGATAGACAGTAAGCTCAATAAAGTCTATTACGTCGTTGTCACTGTTTCTAGCCATTGCCAGTGCATCTGGTAAAAGTCTGTTAGGATATGCCTCATTACTTGTAGCTTCAATGTATTCCATTGTCATTGCATTGAACGGCATTTTTGCTGATTTTGCTTTATCTGAATCCTTTCCCATTCTTGCTTTTGGCTGTTGGTTTGCAATGTAAACTTTACCAGTTTCATTGTTCTCCAAGGAAATCTTCTTTTTCATAGTTGCAAATGCCTTTTTCAAGTCTTCATCACCTATTTTAACTTGAATCCGTTCCCAGGAATAGTATTCTGTGATGCCTTTCTGTTCAATGATTTTGGTAATCTTGTCTTGAACTGTATCTGCAATACCAATCGCCGGATATACTATTACTTTTGGCTCTGCGCTAACCATTTTAGCGAATGAAGTTAGATTAGGTCTGTTAAACCAGTCTAAGAAGAAAAATACATTACTATCTTGGATGTTTGTGTAAGGTAAAAGCTTCTGTTCTATAAAGTCTAGGTCTGATTCACCACACTTAAATCTTGGAGTATTACCGGGGTCGCTTGAATCGGTGAATCTTTCATCTTCGATTTTTAGCCTAATGTTTGGGTTTGCATCTTCACATACTTTCTTAATCAGTGCACTTAATTTCATAGGTGCGTATGCATGACCCTGATAGTTTCCCATTAGATACCACGATGGCTTACACCATACTTGGACGAACCCACCCATCTGCTCATTGCCAAACTCAAATCCATCAAACACTTTTGTAATAACAAAGTCACAAAGTGTTCTGGCCGTAAGGCTGTCTTTTTCCAGATTACGGTTTCCTTCTATAACATCAATACCAATAGTTGCGCCAACATAAACATCAAGCTTAGATAAATAGTCGCCGTCTGTATCGTTTATCTTAAATGTGAGCTCTGGTAATGTCATATCGATAGAGTTAAAAATAGTGACATCTTCTATGTGTCTTTGGTCAATCTGAACATGGTCGAGATATACTATGATTAATGGTCTTGTAAGCACTATTCAACCTCTTTTCTTTTATTCGTATTAAAGTTGGTAATGTCATCCTTAGAAAATTCATAAATCTTATATCCTGGTTCAAGTTCACCGATATAACCAATCTGATTCATGTTTAAAAGTATGTCATCATACTGAGACTCACCATACTTATTATACATATATAGCCAGAACTTCTGAATGTCACCCGCCGTTACACGATGGCTTGTAGGGATAGAAGTAATAGCAAAATCTGAGTAATTTGTTGTCAATACATCTGGGTATGGTACACCGTCAACGTCCGTTACCTTACTATCTTCCATGTAATCATATCTTGATTTCATTTAAGTCCTCCTATTTCTTTGCTGTTGGTAAGCCAGTATCAGTAGAGCCAGACGCTTCCGCAGCAAACGTTTCTTTATCTAAAGACTGTTCGGCAATTTGAGCTTTCTGTGCGGGGTTAGCATCAGTAGTAGTAGCCACTCCGTATCCCCATTGTCTTGCATAATCACTGTTTGTATAAAGTCTTACGGGTGTTAAATCACCAAATGTTATGGAGCCGGAACAAGGGTAGCCAAACTCATCAACATTATCAAAGTCAAATGACCAATCTATCTTTTTAGGAAAAAACGGTCCGACTACTAATCCACCAACGATGAATGTCATTGTGGTACACGTAGAGAAACAAGCCTCAGCAACCTCATCTATAAGACCATACAGCTTATCTGTAATACTGTTGAACTTTGTAACTGCCCTTGATATCGCATTTCCATTTCCTTCAAGGGATTTGGTGTCTTGTTTCAACAAGCTATCATTTCCACCGATAATATCTATGGTTTTTAATAATGCAACTCTCGAAGCTTGTGAGAAAGTTGGAAATGGACCGGATATAGAATGATAGTTACCAGTTTTTAAAGCCCACGGTCCGACTAATGCCAATATAGGCTTTACTACTTCTTCTTCTCCAGAGAAGATACCCGCTTGTCCGAACTTAAAATCAAACTTTACATTACTACCTATACTGGCAGTCGTTGTAGATTCGCTGGGCTTTATCAAAGGAAAGTCTTTATATAAGGAAGCACGCTCACCAGTAATTGTTGCGGCCATAACTGCTTTACCACCTTCTCCACCTACCAATGCTCCACCAGTCGCGGCAAATGTGTTTACAGCGTCACTTATCTTGGAGACTGTACTTGCTAACTTATTTTTTAATACGGCATCCTTTGCAGAGCCGGTTTGATACTGTATAGAGTAATTTGCTTCAGGCCGTTTTTCTGTGCTTAAAAGAAGCCTTTCAGAAATGTCAGAGAATCCATTTATACTCTTTTTTCTCCAGTTACCAAAAGCGGAAGCAGACAAAAGATATGTGGCACCAGTTTTAGCTACAACCCTGTTAAGGTCATCCGCACCTGTACCAATAGCTACTTCGACATATCTTGCACGGTTTACCATGTCCATGTTTGCTTCTTTAAGCTCACCGGCAGTTTTCGTAACGTCTTCATTTATTGCCGTAGGACTAGGCCAAGTAACAGTAGATTTACCAGAAAATGCTTGCCACCCTTCGATAGCACCTTCTGGCGCATTCTGTTTATCGCTTGCGTGAGAATCATTTACGATTGTAGACTTAATAGGCTTTGCAACACCAGTCTTTGTTAAGTTATGTACAGTTATCATTATTTTCTACCCCTTCCTAAACCAACGGAATTATTTGCGTCAACCGGGGATATTTCACCAGTTTCATTATCAATCTGTGCCTTAACCGGAATACCGTTTTCATTCCAGTCCATAAGAACACCATAAATCTTTTCAACATATGGGTTAATTGTTGTCCCACCAACAGAAGTTGCGGCATTAGTAGGAGTTACGCTTTCAATCTTATCTGTCTTAGTGTCGCCAATAGCCTCGAATATGTTTATAATGTCTTTTTTCTTTTTTGCCATTTGTGACATTGAATCTGCCATCGAGCTCATTGCCACTGCAATCCTTTCGAACTTACTAGCAGCCTTGCCTAATTGGATTAGACTGTCTACAGCATTCTTGAATGATTCATTACCTGCGTTTGTAACTATGTTGACAAACTTTTCAAAGTTGTTGAGCATTTTTTCATTTAATGTGCTAAGTCCTTTGCTGATATTTTCAAAACCTTTCTGGAACCCTTCTGCAGACGTACCGAATGTCAACATAGATTCGCTTCCGATAAAGTTTGCAAAGTTTTCAAGCCCCGTAACATCGAAAGACTGCATACGATTACCAATGCTCTGCATTCCGTCCATGACATTACTGAATGTAGAGAAAAATCCAGAATCAACTACTTCCTGAATAGCATCCAATGGTGATTTATATACTTTCTGGTCTTTATTCCAGAAGTGCTTTCCGGCTATTACTTCACCAGTAGCTTCTTTTTGTATAAGACCCATCATGGCAGTAGATACGTCTTTCATTGCGGCAAGGAAGTAGCCCATGTTAGTAACACCTTGTGTGATTTTTTCTTCATTAAAGGTTTCTGGGTCTGCCAGCTTTATTACAAGGTCAGACATTCTATCTATACCGTCCATAAGTGGTGCAATAGCTTCTACTGCCTGAACATTTAAGTCTTGTAAGTCCGCAGAAGCGATAGATTCCAAAGTAGTACATAAAGTGTATCGTCCATCTTCTGGTTCTGTTCCAGGACGACCAAATAACCTTTCACAAATATGGAGCATAGCAGTTGTCGCTGCATCTATCTGTTCATCCGGAATACCATCTTTAAGTTTTATTACTACATCAGTAATCAAGTTTATTGCTTCCGCAACGTTCTTTACTAATCCACCAATAGCTTCAATAGTTTCCGCAGAAGAATCCTTAAGGGCATACGCAACACCAGCAAGGCTGCTTAATACCATAGATAACCCGCCAAATACTTTTTCAATAGTTTCTGGCTTGACAGATTCCATAGATTGTTCAAGTGAAACAAATGCTTCACCAATCTGTTTTGCAGCAATCATGAATAAAGCCATAGGTGCAATTGCAAGAACTGCTTCTGCACCAAGTGCCGCAATTTTAATTGCGTTTTTACCACTTTTAAGTAAGTCGCCTAATCCGATACCCTCACCGGGTTCGTGCTTTAATCCTAGGAAGCCCATCATTACGCCAATTCCGGCTTCACGGAGCTTATCACCCATATCATTTATGTCTTTTAGGCTTCCCATTTTATCTAATTCTTTTTTGGTTACATTTAATAATGCTGCCGAAATTGCAGACAGACCTGCGAATATTGCAAGTTCTGCGACAAATACCAAGGCTGGTACCATTGCTACCATACCAAGTAACCACCATCCTGCACTTTCACCCATTTGCTTAGCTATGGTCACCATGTACTTTATAGCAGTGTTTTCTCCGGTGTCTTTGTCTATCATTTTCTCCAATACAAAACTTGTTATGAGCAGGAATACCGCACCAAGCGTAAATATAATTATGCCAACAGTAAATAAAGCTGAAAAGAGCAAGAAAGGAATCATAGCTAACGCACCTAATAGGAACGATGTTTTGGTATCTTTATTACTAAATTGCTTTATAAGACTTTTGGTAAGTACTATTGCCAAGAATCCGTCTTCACCAGTATCCGGGTCTTTTTCTTTCTTTAATAATTTATCAAGAATTAATTCCGTTACTTTAAGTAAAAGAATGCCTAATGTAAAGATAACAACACTAACAGTAAATAGGACAGAAAATACTGTAAATCCAATGATTGCCAACAACGCACCAAAGACTATTCCGACCATAGACGAGAACCCAGTAGCAATTGTTTTGATAGCGAGCATTACATTATCTATTTGTTGCTGGTTAACTTTAATTTTTTCCATGATTTTTAAGGCTATACCAAATAAAATCATGGCAACACCGAGTTGTATAAACGCAACCATCGCAGGTGCTAATGCAAGTATAAGGTATGCACACATGAATCCTAAAATAGCTAATGCACCCAAGAATGTAATCATTATGAGCAGACCTTTCAATGCGTCCAATGCTTGTTTTCCGACTTGTACTATTATCATCATAGCGACACCATATAGAATCATGGCAACGCCTATTTTAACAAACGCCATCACCATGTCATTAAGAAGTGGTGCAGATTCTTTGATTATTATTGCAGCAAATCCCAACCAAATAAGCATTTGGGTCATTATCATAACATTCAAGAGTGCAAATGGTGCCAAAGGTAATGTAAGGGCTAAGAGGATGACAGCTATAGAGTATGTCCTAAGACAATTGACAATCGTTTTTATGCCTTCCGCGAACTGCTTGAACTCTTTCAGGTTCGGTCCCATTCTATTAGCACAGTCAACCATTTTGTCAATAAAATATCCAAAACTCTTGGTGGCTATTTTGACGATAGGAAAAGGTATAACAGCCATTATCAAGGCTGCTTTGGCGAATATTTTTAATGATTCTGCAAGGTCTTTAAAAGATTTGGTATCAATCTTATTTACAGTTTTGTTTTTTCCCGCAGCCTTTGCATTTTCCTTCGCAACCTTTGCGGCATTTTTACCGGTTGGCATTTGTTGAATGATTTGGTCTAACCTACTTTGCAATTCAAGTAATGTAGAATTAATAAGTAATGCGCCCATTACGTAGTTTGCACCAAGACCATTTAAGTCATTTAATCCTACGTTTGGTTTTATTTTTGCGGTTCCGCCGTCGTTAGGCTTTCCTTTGTCTTTTTCTTTTGCATCTTCATTACCAATCGTTTTCTTTAGCTTGTCTTCGACATCTTTAGACATTTTATCTCCACCAACAGTAGACATACCGGTGATGGTGGTCTGAATTGCTTCGAGAATGTTTTTCAAATCTTCTAATGTTGTTTGGGATTCGTTATGAAGACCATCTAATTCAGAAAGGGTCTTTTCGCCCAAGTCAGTAGTAACCGTAAATGCCATATAGTAAATTAGTTAAAAAATGCGTTTGTCTTAAAAATAACAAAAACACTTATAGTTTTGAGCTACAAGTGCTTTAATTTATTAAAGATGTGGTGTGCTTATGTTTGGTATCTTGATATTGCTTTGTGCACTATTCATCATGCTTCTTGCCTGACCCATATATCCACTGATGTTCATACTACTGTTTTCACCAGTAGCTTCTTTTTCTTGTTCCTTCCTGTACTTTTCTTCATCTTCAAGTTGTTTTTTGAGCGCAATCCACATACCCAGTACAATCTCAAAAGGAAGCTTCCATAAGGTCGCTAAGCCACAAGATGTTTTCCTACTCAAACTCGTAAGTAGTTGTATTACTTGTGCTAGAGTAAAAGGCTGAAACAATAACATCGACTCGAAAGGGATAGGTATACTTTCCTACGCCTCCCGTGAGTGGGTTCTGTATCGTTACTTCATTATCTACTCCAAACTTCTGTTTCTGAAAGAAGTCCAATACACCTTGATATGTTGAGTGGTCTAGTTCCGGGTCATCCGCATACTTAAACTTCTGGTCAAGAGGAAGCCCCGAAATGTCTTCACCATTTACTTCAAGAAGCTGCAATGCTTTATAGCAACGCATCATGTCTTTTGTCTTTTGACGGCTATACTCATAGTATGCGTCCTTATCCTTCTGTGGAACATCCGGAATGGAACGCAGGTTAATGTTCTCGCCATCACGCCAACGTTTTTCACTGTCTTCACGGAACTTGAGAACTTTTCCGATACCTTCATACTGACGGTCTTGGGCTTCCCATTTGGCTTTTGTATAGTTCGCTACAACAATAGCGTCTCCGTATTTTGGAATTCCAAACTTGTATGTACTTCCGTTAGCTTTTCTTACACGGATTGTTGGGTGAAAGTCCTCTGGCAATTCATGGAATTCCACTTTTGTCAAGTCAAGCGTAAATTTTAAAGGCTGAGCTTTAAGGTTCCTTTCTGCCCGGCGGAACTCATCTGATTCACGTCCACCGTTTTGTTCTGCTACAAAGTCCCAGTCTTCCTCAGTAGGTGTATATTCAAGCCCTTCAATCTTTGTTGAATAACAAATTCTGTAAAGCTTCAATAAGGTTTCGATTACCTCTTTTTCATTAAAGTTTTTGATGGAAACATCCTTTTCCCAAATCAAATCGTCAAGACAGTCTGCGAGCTTAATTGGGAGCTCCTCTGGCTGAACCATAGAAAGGTCAATCATACCTTCAGTAGTGAAGTTCCTCATATGAAATACTGCCGGTGCACATCCTAGCCTTCCTTTTTCAGAAAGCTTAATTTCATAGTATCCACCCGGAACGCTTGCAGTATTTAAAATTTCTTCTTGGGTTTTACGAAGTGCATTAATGTCTTCAATCTTTTGTCCTTCGTCTCTATCTTTCATAATAAAAAGACCTCCTGATTATTTATACTTATTTAGTTTTTTGTCTTTAAAACGAAAAATCCCAAGATAATCTCTTATCTTGGGATAAACATTTTGGAAAAATTAAGAACTTAGTTTATTGTAAAACGTTGCTTTTTAGGCGTAGACTTTGCGGAAGCTTCACGGAAAACCATATTAAAGAATGCTTTAAGGGATTCTGCTATTGTTAATCCACTAACACGATTAGTTAATCTTGGGTCTCCTGGTAATACAATACGTCTTCTGTCAAACTCTTTTCCCTTGCTAGGTTGAACGTGTGCAGTAGCCAAAAGAGCGTTTGGACTCTTGTTGTAAACTTCTCCATCATCCTTGTCATCTTCAAGGCTTGCGAAGTTTGTTTCATTTCCGTATAATTGGAATACATTACCAGATGCTTTTTCCCAGTTTTTGAATGCGTCAAGAAGCTCAGCCTTCTTTACCTTTTTGCCGTCCCAATAGTCATACATATTTATACCAGTTATGTCTTTAATAGTGTTAACCATGTCGCGGTTCTTTTCAAAGTTTTCGTTCTTTGGGTCAAGCAATGGTAAGAATGATGACTGACTTACATTGCTGGTTAAGAGTGTTCTTACCCATTTAGATACTTTAGCACCGTCTTCCTGATTTTTCATCATAACTTTCTGCATAGCTACGCCAAATGCGGCTTGATTAATCTCATTAGACAAGTAAGACTCACCCGGTCGCCAAAGAACCTTAGGAATGTTCAATCCTGAAATGAATTCATCAAGATTAACATCATTAGAACTCTGCTTTGCCTGTAAAGGTCTTACGAAATCCTTAAACTCACCAATAGTCTTAGAATAGTCAGACTCAAGCAAGCTTATGAAGTTTAATCTTGCTTTTTCACCTTCTAAAGTCTTATTAAGGAACCATAAACCTGATGAGCTGTGTAATTCATACAAGCTGTCAATAATTGTATTGTTTCTAACGTCTTTTGTAGAAGTATTACCAATACCATAGTCAGGGTTGCTAGAAGTGCTATTTGACCCAGCTACGGCGAGGCGGTTCCAGTAGCCTGGCTTAATAAGTGCTTTATCTACCTTTTCAACACCACCAACATTACGTTTCATATATCCAAATGCAAAATTGAATGCTTGTCTAGGTGAATAACCAAGCCACTTAAAACTAGCATAAAGCATCTGTTCCAATTTTAATAAAGAGAAGAACCTTGTACCAATATCCTTTACGTCTTTGTTGTCACTACTAATCTTTTTCTGGATTTGAGCATGAAGAGCGTCAAGATGATTTTTGATGTTGTCAAATTCCTTCGGTAGGTCTTCCTTTAAGTCTCTCTGAACTTCTTCACTTGGTGCGGCAATTTTATCTGCAACGGTACCAGCATCACCGTCTTTACCCTTTACAGGTGCATCAAGCGAAATTCCACCATTATGAAGCTTGTCATAGAGTGTTCCATAAACTGCTTCCCATTTTTTGTTATCATCAATCATTTTTTGTTTTTTAACAGGGTCAGTTTCATCATCAATTTCTTGTTGTGAGCTGTATTTAAGCTTAATAGCTTCTTTAATGTCTAATCTTGCTGCGGCAGCCTGAACCATTTCTGACAAGAAGTTTCTGAACTGTGAACCTACGAAACTTGCAATGTATGCGAATGCAGACATTTCTACTTCTTCTTCACGAATACGGCTTCTAGCTTCACCAATGTCACGCTTAACATATTCGTGTGTTTCATCACTGTAATTCGGGTCGTTACTACCACGGTTTCGAGCAAAATCGTCTTCAATCATGTCGTCTGTATAAGAATGTCCTGCATAGAACATAGCTCGTCCGTTAACACCATTAAATGCTATAGCTCCATTCTTGCCGTTTGCTTTCCTAACAACTTTGGTTTTGAATGGCTTGATGCTATCATCAACTTCATCAAAAGTATTACCCATACGGTTGTAAACGTTCTTAATGTTCGCAGCGTTATTATTCAACCATCCTGCATCAGGATTACCAGTGTCGAAGATACTTAAAGGGTTAGAGTTGGAGTTGTCCGTAAGTGTTTTACCTACAAATACGTCATTGTATAATGCACGCATACCTGCCATACCACCAATGAAAAGGTTGAAACTTGAGATAATAATGTCTTTGTAAAGGTCGTCATCTTCCGTAAGACCGGCTGCAAGTCTGAACAATGTAGCATGAATCTTATTGGAAAGAATATGAACTGTACCCATTCCAGATTTTGCAACCTTAAAAAGCTTTGGGATAATACATACATATATATAAAAAATCAATGTATTAGGTATCTCGATTTCTTCATTTGTAGCGTAGTCAAAAACCTTTGTTTTATTTCCAATAATGTGTGCACGAATAGCATTTACTGCGTCATTTAATTCTTTACCCTTAGACTTCATCTCAGTGTTTCTTGATGAGCCTGTGAATGAGCTCAAGAGCTTATCGTACATCCGATGATAATCGTTTTTTTCAAAAATTTCTACTGCCCATCTCCAAAGAATGAACTCATTGCGATAAGCAATGTTTTTGAAGAGAGGGTCTGTATTTTTTAGTTTGTCGCCTACGTGAACTGGCCAAGAATCCGGAGTCTTAAAGAGAACCTCAATTTCAGCCTTAGGGGTATTATCAGTATTATATCCCCGGTACTTTTCAAAAATGGCAAAATCACTTTCAGAAATGTTCAATATTTCACAAGTCTTTTGCAAGTCTGATTTTTTAATCGGTTCTATAGCGTCATTGACATTTTCAGATGGAGAAACCTGTTCGGTAGCGTTAGCGTCATCAATAATTTCATTGTAATCGTCTTCTGGTTCGCTTTCATTAGGTTCTTCCTTTTTAGATTCTAATACATCTTTGTATTTTTCAAAGAAGTCATCTAATCCATTTGTTGCAGAAGCGTTATCGAACTCCTCGTAGATTTCATCTTCTTTTCCAGGATTAGCGTCTATTATAAGTTTCAATTTTTCGTTTTCCTCGTCGGTCAGAGCTTTTTCTTCTGCTTCACGAAAAATTTGTGTAAACTTTAATTTTTCCATATGTTTATAATCTCCTGTTTAATTTGCAGATACTTATAAATAATTAGTGTATTATTGTTTAAAATAATAAAAGACCTAAGGGATAGTTCCTTAGGTCTTTAAATCAGAAATTATTTGTTATTCTGCTATGTTTGCGGCTACTTCACTACTATCAAGGTATTCGTGGCTAATGATAGACTCCCTATATAAGTCAGACTCAGTATCCATTAAAACGTTATGGTAAGAGTCGAAGTTACCCTCATTCACGAATACAAGACCATCGTCTGTCCATTCACCACAGTCAATAATAGAATTGCTGTTAAGAATGTAACCAGAAGTCTTTGGCATAATGTTTACAACTTCACCAGAACCACGGAAGATAACCTTGTTGTCTGCCTGAAGACCGGCGCTTCCAGATGACTTGTGGAACTTAAATCCAACAACAGTTGCAGATTCGCCAGAGTCCAAGTGGTCGATTAATTCTACCGGAGAATTAACCAACTTGATGCTATTGTTATCATTATCGTCTTTCTTGAATCGAGGGATGTAGAAGTTTTTACCATCTGTAAGACCTGTATCTTCCAATCGTGCAAGTGTACCAGACTGTGAAGGAAGCTTAAGCTGGATATTACCATATTCACTTTGTGCAGGGTTCTGAATAATGTCTGCTTTAAGGCTATCACCTTCTGCAACAGCGTTGCCCCAATTTTTTCCGTCAGCGTCTTTACTGATAACAGACTTACTGGCTTTTACGCCACCTTCAAGCTCGATACCGTTCTTTTCTTTAAGGATTAACTGACCTTCGTCTGTTTCACTTACGCCAGTTTTTACAAGTGTTTTGGCACCGTTTTCCTTGTAGAAAACGTTTACATCGGCTTTGTTCTCGTCAGAAATCAAAGCTGCGTTTTCGTTGTGGATTGTAACAGTCTGATGGTCATCGGCTTCAAGTTGTGTTTCAGAAATCTTTGTACTTGTACCATTACGCTCAACATTACGGTCAGCACCTTGGAACTTAACTTCACCAGTCATTGTAGTCTGGTTAATTACATCTTCGCCTTTTTCACCGTAGTTATCAATAACTTTGATAGACTGAATAGGTGAAGTGTTGTCTACAACAGACCATTTTCCGTCACCATTGTATACCAACCAGTCTCCACTATTGATAAATCCCTCTGAAGATTCAATTTTGTCAGTAAGTCCACGTGCTGCAATGTCCACCTGTTTACCAGAGTAGATGAAGTAATCACCTTGTACAAGCTTCGTATCTTCTGTTGTTTCGTCGTCGTGTGCTTTATCTTTTTCAGTAGGGAGTGTGAAGTTACTAGCATCATTACAAATGTATGTGCCTTGATACTCCATTGAATTAAGTAAAGTATCTGGTAACTGTGTAAGAGGAATCTTGCCACTAGCAGTTAAATCTGCCTTAGACTTGTACAAGACATCGAGAGCTTCCTTTACATTCTTTACTGCTGCGTCAGCGTCTCCCCAAGCCATGTCGGCTGAGTGTGTATAAGAATCATTACGCACACCGGCAGTATAATTAATCCTTGCAGCGTCGTGTGTACCACCAGCCATTTTTGCAAGTTTTACGTCCTTGTATGTAAGTGCAGCGTTGTTGGTTAGAACGCTAGAAGTTACTACGAGGAAATCGCCCTCTTCAAGAACAAGTGTCTTTTCACCATCAACAATGTGAATGTTCGTGTTCGATACAAGTTCACCTACTGAGTAGTAATAACCCGGACGGATTGAAGGGAATAAATCTTCTTTTGAAATTTCAAAGTAGTTTTTATCACCAACAATCTGAGTGTCAATTGTGTCCGTACCGTGTGTTGTTTTCTCACCCTTTGCCGCTTCTTTCTTAAAAAGAACACCACCAAAAGCGAGTTTATTACGGTCTGCTTCTACAAGAGCTTCCTGAACGTTTTCTGCTTGATAGTTTGTGTTGGTATTGTCGAATGTAACTTCATAAGCAGTACCACCACCGTTGTTTACACGAATCCAACCAGGTGCCGCAGTATACGTACCGTTTCCACGGATGCCTATCTTAGATTTGTCACCTTCTTTGTTAGCATAGTTAAGGTCTTCACCTACATAAATCGCCAAGTCACCTTTCTTAAATTCTGGGATGTCCTTTCCGGATGAGCTATTATTTGCTTCTCCAATCTGGATGTCTTCCGTTACATAGTAGATACCACCTGTAACTGGGTTAGTTGGAAGTGAGTTTCCCTTGATTTCTTTTATGAATGAAAGTACGCCCTGTCCACCAAGTTTAACTATCTCACCGTCGGCATATGTATAAAGCTCATAGGAATTGGTATCTTTATCATACTTTTTACCACGGGTGTAGTCAATAAACAATTCACCTGGTAAGAGATTCTTTTGTTTTCTTCGAACGCTTAACTTACCACGTGATACTTGAATCTGTTGCATATGTTTATCTCCTCAAAATTATTTCTAATTCTAGTTTTATAATAATTAGTGTATTACCGATAAAAACATTATCACTAATTAGATAATGAAAGTTTCAAGGAGATAAATCTACTATGGACGACAATCTTGAAGCTTTGGTACAAAGTTTACGGGATATTCGTAAAGAGCCAAAGAATCGTATTAAGTGGGTTTGCCCAATCTGTTCAGGTTCTAAGTTGGAAAAGGGTAAAATAACTCAGTCCTTTACAGAAGAACTTGAAGTTGAAGTAACTACTTCAATAGGTGAACTGGAAATAGACATTTCTAAGGATGAAATGATTTTGGAACAAATAAAGTTCCCGATACGTTATTGTCCTTGGTGTGGGAGAAAGATACGGCGAGCATATAAAAAAAATAAAAAGTAAGTTTAAAAGAAATAAGGCGACCAATTTCTGGGTCGCCTTTTTTATTTGATTAGAACATTTTAGAAGTTGATGTGTGTGTGGTACTTACGGTTTGCAGCGTCGATTTCCAATGAAATCATTTCACGCATTGCATTCATGTTCTCCTTTACAACACTGGCAGATACATCGCACCGTTTTCCCAAATCTTCAAACTTTGGCTTAGAAGCGGATTCAAGTTCCGGGGCTTTCTTACCATCGTTCAATTTCTTTTCGTATTGTTCCGCAGATTGTGTCATACGAGTGTTCCAAATGTTCTTTTGGAGACCACTGAACTTGGCGTATGCTTTGTTGATTGCCTCACGAAGAATTTCGCTTTCTTCCTGCCGTTCCATTTGTTCTTCAACCGTCGTGTATTTAACACTGTCAGTATCAAAGATACTTACTTCCTTTCCCTCGGAATTGGTAATCCACTCTGACCGAACGTTGCATGCATCAAGCTTACGAATTTCACTTACCCGGTTTTTGAATACAACCTCATCATCTGCGTTGATTACGCTGGTAACTTTACCGAGCTTATCCCGAAGATAAGTAAAGTTCGGATTATACTTGAATGTAGCTTTCTCAGAGTTTCGAAGGACATAGCCTTCCCGCAAACTATCGGAACTCTTCACTTTTACAAACCGGGCAGTATTGCCTTCAACTACAAGCTTAACGGATTTTTCGTCCGAGCTTGTTGCGGGTCGATACACTTCGAGCGGCTTATCTTTTGGGGTTCCACCACAGTACTGATTGATGACCTTTCGGTTGTATGCGGCAAGATATCGTACCAACTGGATGTAGAATGAATATGAGCCCTTCATGTGCTGGATACGCTTCAAGTCCATGCCGTTCACCGCCATCATGAAATGTTCGTAACAGTCATATTCATAATTGTCAACAATGTCCTGTGATAGAACAGTGTAATGACCAGAACACATTTCTACGAGTTTGCGACAAGAGCCTTCAATGGCTGCTTTATACTTATCTTTGAGTTCAATGATTGCTTTATTACGGATTTTAAGACCCTCAGGTGTCGAAATGTCTGCTGTTTTGATTGTTTTAAGAAGTTTGTAATCAACAGACTCTCCGAGAGCAGTTTTCTTAACATCGGCATGTTTTGGATTTGCCAAGCATTTGGAATTGATAGACATTAATTAATTTCTCCTAAGTGTTGTGTACTAAGACACGTTTCGGCTTTCGCCTTTTTGAAATTTATATTATAACCTTATCAAGTCTTACCCTGTAAGATTATAACCCGCCCTTGCAAGGTTAGATAGTTAGTAGGGGATTAAGAAATGCAACTTAATAGTACGAAGAACAATTTCATAACTAATTTATCATATGACACTATCCGAACTTGAGGAAAAATATCACAGTTTTTCAGTATCAACAGACTCAAAATCAAGACTAAAAGCAAAAGGCTATTTAGACATTATAACGCAATACCGCAAAGAATGTAATAGATACGACACCGAGCCGGTAACAATTTCTATAATTTCGGAAAAATATATTAACACCCAAGAGAAGATTTATAGGGCTACAAAAAAGGAAGAGTATCGTCAGAAAGTCCTGGCGGCACGTGAATGTGTAATACGCTACGCAACGTCAGATGAAATTTCTATTCTTCTATCACATTTGAACTTTGAAGATAAATCTTTGACTAATTACTTAAACTACTTAAAAGGAGCTGGGTATATGGACAGAATTAAGTATGAAGACTTTCTTTCTGCTTATAACCTATTGATATTATAGATGCTAAACTTAACACAAGTAAAAGCTATTGAGCTTAAGAACGTAAGTGGAATCCAAGATGTCTTTCCATTATCATACAAATATCTCTGTAATTCAGAATACCTTCAAGATAAGTATGAATGGTACTATGTTACAGATGACCAGTTCAATGACCCGGAAGAAAGGGAGACTTGGCTTGCCTTAATATGTGTAACAGAAGATAAATACGTCTATGGCGACAACTTGCATTTATCTGTCATAGAGGTAGCTTCACCTATAAGGGGCATGTGTGTCGGAACACGTGTTATCAACAAGCTAATGGAAATCGCATTAGACAACAACTATACAACATTAACTTTACATATAAAAGACCCAAAATTAACATCATTCTATGAACGATTTGGTTTCCGTGAAGTTAAGAATCTTGGAGGAATGGTTTTTCACCAGTTAGATTTGTAAATGCTTTTAGTATCAGAACAAGATTTTGAAGAGATGCAGAAATCCGCTCTCGAAGCCTTTTATAATGATTTTTTGGAAAAGCTTGATAATAACATACCAAATGAAACAGACTATCAAGCACCACGTGCTTTTATTCTGGAAATAGCAAAAGAAGTCTTGATAGGGCATCAGGAATATAATAGAATATACAGTATCGTGGAAAACATTTTGTTGAACCGCAAGTCATTACAATACTTTGGAAAGGTTCATACAAAGCAAGAGGTTTTGGAGTTTATTTTAAAAAATAACTAAATATAAAAATACTGTTTTTATAGGGAGAACTTAGACTATGCCAAAATTCACAGAAATGGAAAATATAAACTATTCAGTAAAACAAAAGCTTACTGAAAACTCAAAAGAAGAATTCACAGACCTTCTTTTCAGCTTGCAGGATTATATTAGCAATGATTTTTACAATGAAAAGGTAGAAAAGCCTGAGCAGGTTTCTAAAATCTATAATACAATTTCAGATTTGGAAGCCAAGTTTTCAGATTACGAATCCGAAGCAGGCGAAGATGAAAAATCACAGGTTTCCGACTATTGCACACAAATGTATGATGTAATTGACACACTTAAGAAGTTTGCAGATGGTGAAGACGATACAAGCTCAGATGGTGATAAAGAAGACTATGCAACAGAGGTTGATGAAGCTTTTAATGAAAATCCAGACAGCATATTTGAACAAATAGATTCAGCAAAAGAAGAGGAATAAGTCAATGGACAAATACTTTAATAATCTTGACCTTTCAAAAGCGGATATTACAAAAGTAGATTCTTTGATTAACTCAACTATTGATTCGTTATATTCAAGCGTTCAGAATTCAACAGTTCATCTTTTTGACAAAACGTATGAAAAGAAAGAAGATTATAAAGGGCTTGTTGATGAAATCTTAAACGCAGCTTTTGGTGAAGCAGATAAGGTAAATAAATGTAAAGCTATTTTTGCTATTTACATTTCGGGTCTTTACATAAAGGATTCGAACATGTTCGGTCTTATAAAGCTTCTTCTTACTGCAGTCCGTTCCTGTGGCTCTTTATTGGACGTAGATGTATATAATGTATGCAAAAAATATAATAATGAGTTAAAGGAACACAAGCTGGAGCCGATAACTGTTGGAAGCATTGCTAAATGCAACTTCTTGGGTGAAAAAATAGATTTTGATGCGAATGATACTTTTGCTGGAACATCTGATAACAGATATAATGCAAGAATTCTTGCCAACGTCCGTGATTATGACAAAAAGGCTAATAAGAGCTATGCTATGAAAGTAAATGCACACAGAGCAATCGAACAGTCCGTTTTGAAAGATTATAAGCAGTCGGATGCCTTTAAGAAAACAGTTACCAATAAGCTTAACCGTGAGGTTATGAAAGGCAATAACCCTTCTAAGGAAGACGTTGAGAACTCCCTTTTGAATAGTGCGGCAGTAAAAGCGTATATTGAAAAACTGACTATGGATGCGTATAATAAATGGCTTGAAACTGGTTATAAACCTATGCTTGATAAGTACAATAACCGTTCCGAATTGCTAAAAAACAAAAGGGTTAGCTTGGAAAACTTTGATTAACAACTTCCGGCCGGGTGTAAATCCGGCTTTTTTATTAATATAATCTAGTGAATAAAAATCTATAAAAATGAGGTAAATACAATGGCAGAAAGGCAAGTAGCCTCTCGGCAGATACAAGTTACAGAAACTACAACACCAAAATACCAACCCGCTTCAGATGATAGCTTTGCTAATTTCGTTGAAAGCTGTGAGCCTGCTGAAAAAGCAACAACTAAGAATTCATACGATGAAGACGACTTTGACGTATTAAATAATAATGAAGCTAAGAACTTACCATTCAGACAAGAATCCGACGACGCAACAAAGCGATTGGTTGCATACATCGAAGAAAAAATGGAGTACTTTGATAATAAGCTTACATTCGCTGCCGCCGGTATTAACCCGCCCACGCCGTATGAAATTCAACAAGCATTTTCTACTTGGACACAGACTTCTTTCAGTCTGAACTCTATGTATGAATTCGCACAGACCGACGCAGATAATGCGGAAGCGGAGTTAAAACACTTTATTCAGATTAAGAAATCAGGGTAAGAAAGCAATACAATAAGATAGACATGAAAAAATCTGCATGGCTTTCGTCAACGGAAATAGAAGCAACCGTATACTCTATATACAGAAACGACATTGCAAAGCTCGAAGCAAAGATGATTGAACTTAGACGTGAAGCTTCGTATCTCAATGCGATGAAAAAATCGTGGTCTGATTATCTTTGGGTTCTAAGAAGCTTGAAGGACATGTCAGTTGCGGAAATGCAAGGTATGAGATACACGCCAGATTTACGGCGTGGCGATGAAACCGACTTAATGTAAAACAAAACAGGCTGCCCCGTAAGGCAGCCTTTATTATTTACTGTGGTATTTTCTTTGTTTTTGCAATATCTTGAATCTTTTTAAGACCGTTCCTAATCTGAGGTGTAACACCCGGTTTGTCATCCCAGTATGCCTGACGGTTTCCAGTTGGGTCTGTCTTAAACTCGCCAAGACCAGTGTAAGGTCTAAAGCCAGTAGTCTTTTCACCGATTACGTCAAGTGGTTGTCCACCAAGCTTTTTGTCAGACTTGATGAAGTTTAAGTACGCCTGAACTTCTGGGTCATTCTGAATCTGCTGATACTGTTGTGCCTTATAAGCGTTAAGATTAGCAGCTCCGATAGTCTTTGACATTTTTTTGTCTGAAACACCAGAACCAGAAATGTCGTTTAAGCCGTATTTATTCTGAACGGTTCTAAGTGTGTCTACAGTTCCACCATTATTAAATGTATCACGCATTACTGCTTCTGGGTCTTGTCCAGCAGCCTTTGCTTGTGCAGTAAGGTTGTTAATCATTTTCTGATTATTTGGATTGTTTTTCCAAGCGTTGTATGCGTTGTCATTTCCGGAACTTCCAGGTGCTTTATCTTCCGTAGCTGTTCCAGTTTGTTCCACAGTAGGAACTACTTTCCCAGAATCATCAGTTTTTAATTCACCAGATTCAATTTCTTGTTTTACAACTTGAGTTACTTCCGCAGGTGCAGGTGTTTTTTCTACTGCCTGTGGAGTAGCTTTCGCACTTGGGTCGGCGTTAACCGCATTCTGAACAGAAACTGGGTCGTATCCGGCTTTAATAAGGTTCTGTGCACGCTCTGGTGCATTACCAAAATTACCGTTAATAACTGCTTTTACAACTTGTGGGTCTGCCGGTTTAAGACTCTGTTGAACAGCTTCCGGAGATACTTTGGCTTGTTCTGAAGCTACTGCCTGTGCCTGAGTTTCTGCTTGTGCTTGGGCAGTTGGATTAGCCAATGAATTACCATTAACTACTGGTTCTGATGATGCCTGTGAATCAGCGTTTGAAGCGTTATCGTTTTTAAGTGCTTTCATTTCTGCTTTTTTATTTTTAAGCGTGCTAACCAAAGCAGCACCACCGATTCCGGCTAAGATAAGAGCCGCAATAGTTATGATTACCGCAAGCTTTATTTTCTTTTGAACATTAGTAACTGATTTTACAACTACTTTGTAGTAAGACTTGAATGAACCTTTCTTAGCTTCTGTAAGGTGCTCAGCATCTGATTCGGTAGATTCGTTCATGCTCTTGCCATCGTAGAAGTTCATCATAGTCTGAATGTAGTTGTCATTCTTGAAGTTCTTGACAACCAGACTAAGTTGATTCATAGCAATGTTCATAGCTTCTTCTGAGGCGGTCATTTCTGGTGGGAGACCAGTATCTGCCCCTTGAGCCTGGACAGCTTCT
>Ga0247611_10001786_pt1 | contig 37363 bp, 16 predicted proteins | sample 177DNAGHGhighgp2_FD_192422 | JGI IMG/M metagenome (GOLD analysis project Ga0247611, IMG submission 192422) | Sheep rumen microbial communities from Palmerston North, Manawatu-Wanganui, New Zealand - 1770 DNA GHGhigh gp2 | ecosystem: Host-associated > Mammals > Digestive system > Stomach > Rumen... | reverse complement strand
TCGCCTGTTATGTGTTCTGGAACCACATCGAGGAAATCGAGGGACAGTATGACTGGAGCGGTGAGCGCAACCTCCGCCGGTTTCTTGAGGTTTGTAAGGAGGAGCAGATGCCCGTGGTGCTCCGTCTTGGTCCGTTCTGCCATGGCGAGGTGCGCTGTGGCGGCATCCCCGACTGGGTGCTGGCCTCGGGCTGTAAGAGCCGTTCGGAAGACCCGCAGTTCCTCGGCTATGTGGAGCGTCTCTACCGACAGATATTCACCCAGGTGCAAGGTCTGCAGTGGAAGGACGGCGGACCCGTGCTGGCCGCACAGTTCGACAACGAGTTTCGTGGTCATGGCTCTTACCTGATGTCGCTCAAGCGGATAGCGACAGAGATAGGTTTCGACTTACCTTTCTATACCCGCACAGGGTGGCCCGAACTGAGGTCGCCAGTGCCGTTTGGTGAGATGATTCCACTCTATGGCGACTATGCCGACGGCTTCTGGGACCGGAGCATCGAGGAGGGTACAGGCAACTACTACAAGGCGTTTAATTTCAAGTCTTTCCGCAGCAGCACCGCCATTGCCACCGAACAACTGAAAAACCAGGCTGAGACCATCACCCAAGGCGACGGACAATACCCGTATTTCACTTGCGAACTGGGTGGCGGTATGATGCCGTCGTACCATCGCCGTATATTTGTCTATCCTGAGGATGCTTATTCCATGGCGGTGGTGAAACTGGGCAGCGGTTCCAACCTGCTCGGCTATTATATGTATCATGGCGGCACCAATCCCGAGGGCAAACTCACCTATCTGAACGAGATACAGGCCACACCGGCCACCAACTACAACGACCTGCCTGTGAAGACTTACGATTTCCAGGCCCCGCTCGGTGAGTTCGGACAGGTCAACCCTCATTATTACATGCTGCGCAAGTTGCACCTCTTTATGCAAGACTATGGCGAGATGCTTGCCCCGATGGAGGCGTATTTCCCCTGTCAGCAGGATATCCCGAAGGGCGACGACACCTTCCTCCGCTGGTCGTATCGGTCGGACGGGAACAGCGGTTTCGTCTTTATCAACAACTATGAGCGCCTGCAGCCGATTTCAGCCAAGCGCGGCGTGCGGTTGGAGGTGTGTGGCGTGAAATTCCCTGTCCTGAATGTTCCTTCCGGCACGACGTGTATCTTCCCGGTCAACATCGACGGTATCCGTTATGCCACCGCCCAACTTGTGGCCCGTCGCGACGGGAAGATTTACATGCAGCAAATCGAGGGAATTCCCACAGAAATCGCCATCGACGGCAAGGTGCTGAGACGTCTGAAGCCCAAGGGGACCTCAAAACCCGTGTATAAGAACATCTATTTGCTGACTGCCGAGGAGGCCGGACGACTATTCCTGTCCGAGGAGTCTGAACCCCAGGTGCTGGCACAGGCCACATTCCGAAAGATACAGGAAGCCGGACCAGCCCGCCGTATCACTATTGGTGTGAACAAAGCGGCGGAAGCACCAGTGGATGCTGACTTCGACCAGGCTGCAGTCTATGAGATAGACCTTCCCGATGAGCGTGAGCATCTCTTGCTCGACATCGACTATGAGGGTGACGTGGCCCGACTTTATGCTGATGGCAAACTGGTGGATGATAATTTCTACAACGGGCGGCATTTCCAGTTCGCTTTGTGGCGCTTGCCCAAAACTTGCCGGAAATTGGAGTTGCGTATCCTACCCTTGCAAAACGACATGCCCGTCTATTTCCCCCGTGAGGCAAAAGCAAATCCGGGGGAAAGTGTGAAAGAAATTAGAATACTAAGGGCTGTGAAGGGGAGTTAAAGGGGAGTTAAAGGGAAGTTAAAGGGAAGTTGAAGGGAAGTTAAAGGGAAGTTGAAGGGGAGTTAAAGGGGAGTTGAAGGGAAGTTAAAGGGGATTGTTTATAGTCCGAATGTCTTGCGCTTCCACGTGCTCCATGGCACAGAGTAGCCGTTGGCTCGATTGGCCTGCACGTAGTCGTAGAGCAGAGGCACGAGGTAGCTGGTCTCGGTGAAGAGGCTCACGCGCCAGGGCTGCTCGTCGGGGCGTTCGCCCTTATAGTACATGCTGGTGCCGCCCAGCTGGCACTGGCGGTAGAGTATGTCCTTCAGCGGAACCTGTGGGTTACGCATCATGTCGATGAAGCACATCCAGAGCGTGGTGCGCCCACGCCCGGCCTGACAGTGGAAATGTATCCAGGCATCCTGGGGCAGCGTGTGGTAGCACTCGATGACCTGGTCGATGGTGTCGTCGCAGGGGAACACGTGGTCGAGGGCGGTTATGCGGCGGTACTCCCATCCGGCACGCTCCACCACCTCGCGCTCGGTCTGTGCACTGTCGGCGTGGACGAGCAGCCAGGTGCTGTCGGTCATCACATAGTTGTTAGACGAACTGATTTTGCCTGCCACGATAGTCTGTCCCACCAGCGAGTGAATCAGTTGCTCCTCCTCGCTGACAATCTGGTCGTGCTTCTTCCCGATGTTTGACCAGTTGATGTAGCCATACCACGAAACATGGTGGCCGTTGACGAATCCGTGGGCCTCGCTCCTCAGGTCGATGATGACTTTCGGACGGCCCGGTGCCTTTTGGGCGACCCAGGTGGTGAGTGCGTTGAGTTGTTTCAGCGAGAAGCGCCCACTGCCCGAGAGCATCATGTCGTCGAGTCCCTCACGTGTAGGGGTGTAGTTGGGTTCGGGCAGATAGGCGTCCGGCCCCGTCTGCCAGAGGTCGCCGCCGCACCAGCGGAAATTGTCGGGCAGGGTCTCAGCCGCGTTCTTCACCTCCAGTCGCCACTCATGTGCCTCGTAGCCCTTGCGGCCTGCCTCGTCGAGGTTCTCGCGCTCGTTGGCCTTGTTGAGATACTGCCACACCTGGGCGGAGTATTGCGCAGTCTGTCGCGAAGAGTCATTCTCGTCGTCATCGCTGCCGCACGAGACGAACACCATTGTCAGCCAGGCAAGAGCCAGCAACGGTGTCAACATGCGGAGCCTATCATTCATTTTCATAGCATTTTATCAGTTCTTTTTCATTTTCACGTTAATCTCGTAGTACTTGCCGTCCTCGAACGTGACATGATTTTTGGTAAAGGTGTAGGTGTCGTTGCCTACAGTCGCTGTCAGCCTCACCGTCTGGTCACTGAATCCAGGAATGGCCACGAAGAGCACGCCATTGCCGTTGGTGGTGTAGGTATCAGAGGAGATACCGCTCAGGGCTATGGTTTCGCTACTGCAATCAACGGTCAGCGCTGTTGGGTTGAGCATGTCGGTATCGCTTTCCTTTAAAGTAAATTTCACAATGGCCTGCTGATTCTCGAATACTGCCTCGGAAGCACCTTCAATATGGTCGTCTTTGATGTCATATCTCACATTTGTGGCAATGGCATAGTCGTAGTTCGCCGCTATATCTGCCAGCGTTCCTTTCTGACCAGTATAGTCAAAATATCCTGAACGGGGGAACTGAAGTGTCATCGTATGAGCACTGCCAATAGCTTCATCAATGGATATTGTCCAGCCCTCAGGCAGCCTGAGTGCACCATTCAGCAGCGTTTCCGTTCCTGCGTACTGAGCCGTGAGACACCCCTGAAACCAAAAGGTCTCACCACTAGCCAACTCGCCTTGCACATACACCTGCTCGTTTTTTGCCCACGATGCATCCAGCTTGTTGCCGTCCAGTGAGAGCGCGCGTTTGGGCTGTGCCGAATTCTCGCCTACTTGTTTGGTGGCATTGACCGACATATAGTACGTCTTCACCGGTTCCGGTGTTTCGTCATCGCTGGAACAAGCTGTTAGCATAGTCCCTGCCGTCAACAGGGCGAGTATTGCGTGTAATAACTTTGTCTGTTTTATATCATTCTTATTCATCATTCCAAATATGTGATTGATTACTTTCCTCATCTATATCCCAGTTTTGTGATTCAGTGCTTTCATAACCAGTGCGCTTAGCATACCCGCCACTGACCTCCAGCAGGGCAGTCCGCACAACGAGTTCATCAATCTCTACAGTCGGTTTCTGATATCCTTTTTTCTTCATCATTTCGTTGTTATAGCATCAACATCATCACTAAAATGTGTTTACTTGACAAATTCAGGCTGATAGATACCATCGCTGCCCATTGGCGGCAAGTTGGTGTCGAAACGTGTCCAATAGGAGCTGAAGATGCGGTGCAGCTTGTCGCAATAGTAATACAGGTTGATGTCTTCTCCCGGTGCATTGGATGCCACCGTGATGGAATACATCCATTGTCCGTTCACTTTTTCAGGCAGTGCCACCCCGCGCACCTCCTCGCCTGCCTTGGCACAGAGCAGGTCGGCCGCCGAGGCATAGCTCTGCAGGGTGTCCTGCAAGACCACATCCACAGTCATCGTCTGCTCAAAGAGGTCGTAGTTGGGAACCTGTACTAGCCAGTCAGGACGCACGTCATTGCCTTCGGCAATAGGCTGAACAACAGGGGGATTAGGCTGGTCATCGTCATCGTCTTGGCTCGATGTGCAGCCCCACGCCATGAAGGCGAGGGCTGCCAATGCTAATATACTCTTTTTCATCTTCATATTTATTTTCACTTAATAACAACTACTTGCCCGTTGTGGATATACAAACCACTCTTCGCAGGCTTCTTGTCCAGCATGATACCGCTCACCGTGTACCACTTGCCATCGTGTGGCATCTGGTCGAGTGGTATGAAGTTGATGGCAGTAGGCACATTGGGAGTTCCCAGCACTCTGTTAGGAGCATAGCTTATGCGGCTTCCGGTCATGGCAATGGTCTTTCCGTCGCGCTCTACAGCAAATGTGAGCATCTCGCTGTCCTTGGTGTCGCTGCCAATGTTCAGATAGTAGTTCTGCTCATCGTCGGCAGTAGCCTCAGCCATCCTTTCAGCGCCACAATACACTACCAGGCGGTCGCCGGCCTCAATGTCTATACCCTCCACGGCTGCCACAATGTTCATGGTGGCTATAGTGTTGGTAGTATTTATGCTCCGGGCAGGGGCAAGGCTGCCGCTGTAGCGGCTGTCGGTATAGTACCGCGGGTATGAGAAGGTAGCTTCACTATCGGCCAGACGTCTCAGCATATAGCCCTTGCCGGCTTCCATATACTGCAGCGAGCCCTTCCACACGAGGCTGGTAGTGCCTCCTGAGGTCACCCTGCTGGCAATGGCAAATCCATCTTGTGACTTCACCACATCACCCTCCTGAGCCTGCTCGGTATAGTCAGAGAGGGCCTGTGCTATGGGCAAGTTGATAGTCGAGAGGTAAGCGATACGGTTCCAGTTCTTATGTACGGTAATGTAGCTGCTGACAGGGTATCCTTCAAAATAGACGGTTTTGTCGCTCATCGAGTAGATGTTGTACATCTGCTTGTTGTTGATGTCGATAGGTTGGTCCTCGTTATCCCAGCTGTAGCCATTGGGAGCCGATTTGTCAACGCGGTAGGTGTATTGCTGGGAAGTGGTACCGTTGACAGTGGTAATCTTGTCGCCGGCTTCCCACTTCGACATACCATTGAGGAATTGGCCCACGGTGATACGCTTTTCGAAATCACTGTTAGAGTCATATTCAGGTTCCACGTTGAAACTCACCCAGTTCCAGCCCTGCTTCAGTTTCATGGCTTGCACATTGTTGAAGTCATTCTCCAGAATCACAGGATTGGAGGCAGATCCGACGATAGTATTTTCCTGGAAGGTGAATGTGGTGTCATCTTCGGGACTGAGGTTGAACACATTACCCGTCGAAGCATCGTAGAAGCGGAAGTGCAGTACGGGTGTCGTGCCATTGGAGTTCTTGTAGCCATAGATGGTGATATAAGCCAGTGCCTCGTTGGCCGACGCATTGTCGTTCACCTCGATGTTGGCCCTTCCCAGCACCTGCTGCTTGTCGTCGAACACTGCGACGATATCCTCATTCGAGCTGGCCACGACGCCATCAATCTTCACGCGAGCCACCATCATCATGGTCTGGTTTTGCAGCCTCAGCCGGTCGTTGACCTGCCAGTCGGGTACATCGCCAGTGACACGGAGGGTGATAGGCAGCGGCTCCGACATGTTGTTTTCGCCAATGAGCGTCACCTGCTCGTTATACGTACCAATATTCACAAATTCGGAAACGAGGAACGTGATTCGCTGCTCATCCAAAGCTCCTATAGTACCCTGTGTCTGCGATGCTGTGAGCCATATCGGCAGGTCTTCCAAGTGGAAGTTCTGGGTGATGCCGCTCATATTCTTGATGGTTGCCTCAAAGACCTCAGAATTACCATAAGACGTAGTTGACTCAATCCGTTTCACATTCCAGCGCAGTGGGTTACGATATACGTAGAGGTTCATTGTGATGGGCGATGCCATCAGGTTGCCCTGCAGGTCGGGAACATCCTTGACTGTGACGTAGATGTTGGTCTTTTCCACCATGTAGTCGGGTTCCGTCACATTGATATACAGTTCGTTGTTGTTGGCGACGAAGCTGTAGTTCAAGTTGTCCATCTGGGCGCTGCTCACCATCGGCGCGTAGATGTCGCGGGATGCCAGTGCCTCCACTTCTTCTTGTGCCACTAATGTGTCGCGGCGTTCCAGTACGTTGCCCTGATTATCGACATAGCGTTTCAGGCTGATGCCCGTGGGCTCCAGATGCTGGGTGTTGTTGTCCATTTTCACCGAGCGTCCAAAGTCGAGGTAAGCCATCAGTGCACTCATGGTGCCTACGGGTGTGTGGTTGTAATACTCCTTGATGAGGTTGACAGGCAGTACGCTCGAGAACATACCCACCTCGTCGATATAGCCCTTCATCGGGTTCTCGATGGTGCTCTTATTCTTATAGGTGGCACCCAATGCAACGTGATCGGTAGAGATACCCCTTAGGCTGTCGGCAGCAAACGACTCTCGGAGCTGCTTGTCCACATAGACGTTGGCCACATTCTGTGAGCGGTTTACCGTCATGGCGAAGTGATGCCAGGCGCCGTCGCTCACCATGGTGCCAATCTTCTTCTCAAAGCCGTCCGATCGCACATAGAGTTCAAAGTCTTTCACGCCGATATTGATCTCGTCCTCCTGGTCGCCAAGCGCCTCACCGTTAGAGAAGAAGGTCGAGGTTTGGTCGTCGGTCTTCAACCAGAACATCAGGGTGTAGTCGTGGTTAGCGCTACGCTGGAACATGTCGGGCTTCAGCCTCAGTCCCTTGTCGCCCTTCATTTCCATCGAGATACCCACGGGGCGTTTCCAGTCGGTGTTTATCAGCATGAGATCCATACTGCCAGGCCCCTTGTCGTAGGCCCATTCGCCCTCACCTTCGTTCATTGGGTAGTAGTCGAGCAGACCGCTCTCATATCCCGTAAGTCTCTTCTTTCCGTAGGTGTCGAGGCTGTTTTCGTTCAAGGCGTGGTTCCAGAGACGGAACTCGAGCATATCACCCTTGAAACCATTTTCATATTCCATTAAGTCGAATCCGATACTCAAGCTTGATGATCCCTCATACTTGCCTGTCAGCGTTTTGCTGCCGATAGGCGTACTTTCGTCGAAGAAGTTGATGGTCATGTCTTCGCCGCTTTGGTCGAGAGCATAAGCCACCTGATGCAGGGCATTGGTGAACGTCACGGCTCTGTCAGACTGTACGGTCTGCCCATTGATTGTTGCCATGAGGTGGCGGTCTTCGGTCAGTCCGAAGCGCAGGCCTTTCTCCTCCCCTCCATGTGAGAATAGGGTCATCGCACGTTTATCTGTGGCAGGGTTCACCATGAGATCCACCGTGAAGTTCTTGCCTGTCAGGTTGCGGTTGCCCTGTGTCATGGCCAAAGCGATGCCATCGAAGTAGAGCGAGGTAGAGGTGTTGACATCGTTGCTGTTGAGCGTTCCCAACACCTCGAAGTTATTGATGTTGCGCAGGTAGTTGCCGGCAATGGGCTCGGAGAACTTCACCTTGATATCATCGCCAATGCCCAGGATGCCGTCGGTAGGCTCCGGCGTGCCGAAGGCAATGGGCTGACGGGTGTCCTTGATACCCGTGAGCACCTGCGACGAGCGTGTGAGGAATCCGTTTCCATGGCGGCAGTAATTCACGGCCCGGATGTCGTAGTACTGCTCTATCCGGTCGGTTTCTCCGTAGAACTGAGTGATGATGACGCCGTTTTCGGGAATGGTGTCTGTCACTCCGCTGGCCTTGGCCATCAGTTCCTTGTCAGCATAGAAAGAGCAAACGTTCACCCAGTCTTTTTCACCCTGTGTAGATAGTTTATACTGCAGTTCTATATGGTCGAAGCCACGATGGTTCACGTTGAATCCATCGATTCTAACAGGCATGTACCATGCTTTTCGTTTGCCATCATAGGGGCTCTCGGTGTTCACCACCCACTTGTCGCTGGGCGAGCTGACATTCACCTTGCCTGCCGACGGCACGAAATGAGCCGAGAACTTGCAGTTGAATACGCGTGCCGGATCTTCAGGGTCATAGAGGCACATTGTCAGGTCGTTGTAGTCGAATTCCTCACCGGGATACACCTCTATCTGCTTGGTAAACACATTGACCTCATTGTTTTCGTCGCGGCAGGGATATAAGACGATGTTCACCCCCTGCGAGTTGATAGGCGTGCCGTCAACATAGACCTTGGCGCCCTTGGGGTTGCTACTGCCCAGCAGATAGTAGTTGAAGATGAGCGACGCGCGGTCAGGGTAGTCGCTCTCATTGGCGAGGTGCAGCGTAAAGCGGGCTGGCTCGTCGAATGGCACGTTGCTCACCACAGGCTCGTCAATCCATATCTTGGGCTTGTCGGCCGGTATGGTAGTCACGTCGATGACGGTCTCCGGCTGATACCATTTCGTCTTGCGCTCACCCTCGTATGGCTGGCAGGTCACACCGCCACGGGTGCGATAGACAAAGCTTGAATAGACTTTCTCGCTGTTGCCCAGATAGTCGGTGGGGTTCGAATTCAGTTTGCCGGTGCGCAGCATCTCCAGCATGTCGATGGTGATGTTGGCGAAGCCGCCGGTGAATTGCTCCTCGTAGTTGTCGTCTCTCTGCAGCATCTGCTCGTTGGCCGTACGATAGACATCCACCGTGAGGCTCGACTTGCTGGCAGCGGCCAGCGTGAAGCCAATCTTCTTGGAGTCGGTCTGCGTTATACCGCTCTTGTCGGTGAAGTTCAGCGTAACAGTCGGCTGAATCTTCAGACTCAAATAGGAGCCTGCTGCCATAATCTCAATCGTTGTTTTTCCGGTATCATCATCCTTATACACATAAGGATTTGGCTCGTTGTCTATATTTTCGCCATGGATTTCGTTCCAGTGCTTGGCCGCTTCTATAAAGGTCTGTATGGTGGCCATTATTCCCTGGGTCACCTGTCCAAGGTCGTTGATGCCCGGATAGCGCAGACTGCGGTTTTCGGTGCGGGTGGCCGTGAACGTCTCACTGTACTGGATGGAGGAAGCTCCGTCGAAGTCGTAGCGCTTCACTAAGTCGCTCTCCGACACCTCAATCTTCTGCCGCTCGTTTTCAGCCAACATGTACAGCCAGGCCTCTATCGTCTGGTTCAGCGTCATAATGCTGTCGCCATGCAGCCCCTCGTTGGGTTCGTACATCACATAACTGTCTTTGTAGCCGAAACTGACATCACTCTCAGGAACCTTGCTGACGTAGGTGGGATATTTCTTCTTGTTGGCCAGTGACTTGGCATAGTCGGGCGATGTGCCCACGGGCAGAATCAGTGCATTGCGCACACTGATGAGGTCGGGCAGCAATTCGTTCTCAATATAGCTCTGTGAGTGTACGAAGGTGGAGCTCAGTTTCGGACCTAAGGCCATCACCTCGTCACGAATCAAGTAGATGGGCTTGCCCGTATCGTCAACACCCTCCGCCAGCAACTTGGCCGTGCCGGTCTTCACATTGATGTTCGACGTGTTGCCATGTCCGTCGGTAGCCTGGAAGGTACCGCCCTCGTGGGTTTTGTAGATTTGGTAGATGCTGTCGGGAACGACACGCACGGCGATGGCATCTTCTATCATCACATCGGTGGTCATACCCATGAAGAGGTCCGCCTTATCGCCAATCCACTTCTTGGCGCTCGATGTCTGGATGCGCTCGGTCACGTCGAAGTTGTAGCTGAAGTTCCAGCCTTGGCTGTAATAGGTGATGGCATCGATATTGAAGATATTACTCTTTTTCGTTTCCGTAATTGTTCCTCCCTCAGAGCCTAGCGTGCCAAACTGAGGAACGATAACCATGCCGCTGTAGTAATTAGCGTTTTTTCCCTGAATCAGGCTGAAAGTCACACCGGCCGAACCGTTCAAATCGGCATTATAGGTGTAGCTCAGCTTTGAGCCAGCCTCTAAATAGGCAGAGCTGCCGCCTCCTGGCGGGTCACGAAGGACATCCACGAGTTGTGGTATGCCGCTTACCACCGCCTTGCGTCCTTCTGCCTTTGCCTGTGTGGCCATCACATAGCCTTGCAGCATCTCACCGTTGAAGGGCTTGACATCGAAGAAACTGTTGTCGTATTCCAGCGTGATGCTGACCCCCTTCAGCGCATTGTCGCCTGTCATCAGGAAGGTGGTGTTCTGTGGGGTGAAGACATACGATGCGCCGCCGTCCTCATCCAGCGTGATGTCTTTCGTGTCGGTTCCACTGACCAGCCCGTTCTTGATGGTCACTTGACCACCGTTCAGATTCACTATGTCGGGGATGCTATTCACATGATTATTATAATAGTACTTCTCACAGGCCTGTAGGATCCATCCGTATGGCGTGTTGGCCATGAACACCGGGTAGCCTAATGAATAGACACCGATGCTGTCGGTTGCGGATGTTTTCTTCCAGTACCAGGTGTTGATGACCGAACGGTTTCCAATGTTGTCGGACGCCGTCACCTTCTTCGCACCGAAGAAGGGTTCGTCGCCCACATTAAACTGTTTCACGTCGAGCGTAGGTATGGCATGGTAGATGCGGTTGTACTCGCAGGTGTCGCCCTGTACGTTGAACATCAGATCGACGGTCTCACCCACCTTGCCCTGCTGGAACAGGGTGGCATAGCCCTGGGCCGACACCTCTATCACCTTATATTTTGCGGGATGGAGTTCCACCTGATATTCACCCGTTTTCTGGTCGGGGCGTATCGTCAGGGTGTGACGGGTGACATACACTTGTGTGGTGTCGCGATTGTCCAGGCCAAATGACACCTTGTAGGTAGCGCTCTTCACGGTTTCGTCGTCCTGCTTGCGGATGAGGTAGGAGGCGTTGTCGCCTTCGAGTTGCATGACAATCTTCAGCGAGTCGCCCAGATTGTTGACAGACATCGACTTGCCTAATGGCAGACTGCCCTGGATGTCGCCGCCCACCACGCGTCCGCGCAGCACCACGGTGGTGGAGTCCCAAATATAGACCTCCGACACGTTTTTCTGGAAGTTGTACAACGTTTTGTCCTCGCCTTCGCGCGCATCGGAATTGACCAGGAATCCGTCGGCAGCAAAGTAGTGACCGTCCTTGACAGCCTGCACACGGTGGGCGCCGGCAGGGATACTCAGCGAGAAGGCTCCCTGCGTGTCGGTGGTGATTACCTGCTGACTGGCATCGTGCATCACGTTGCCGTCAAGTTTGAAAGACACGCCAGGCACGGGAATCGATGTGTCGCGATAGAACACATTGCCCGAATAGACATAGTAGTTGTCCATGAAGAAGTTGAAGTTCTGCGTCCAGTTGGTGTCCTGGCTGAAGGTGACCACACCATCTACATTAGGTCCGGTATAGCCACCACCTTCTACGGTGATGTAGTATTTGCCGTTGGTCTGATAAGGCAGATCCTTGAACTCGAAGAAGCCGGCCACGTCGGTCGTGTCTCTGTATTCAGCATCGGCACCGCTGATGCCGGGACCCGGTTTGCAGATTACCACCACACCGGCCATGGCGGTGCCGTCGGCCATACGGATATAGCCGCTCACACGGCCTGTTGCCACGCACGCCACACTCAGGGTGTCATAATGGGCGACATGCATGCCCTCGCACTGCAGGATGCTCTCCACGCGATAGTCGTAGGCTTGCTGTATCTGCATATCCTTGTCTTCATAGAACTGCTGCACCAGATTGTCGGCGATGGTGTCTGTCCACTCGGCATTTTCATCCTTGCTGTGGAAACGGCGCAACAGGCGATAGTAGTCGCTGTCGCCACCGGAAACCGTCCATTCCAGTTTGACACTGCTCTGTTTCTTCTGTGCTATCAGGCCGGTAATCTGGTTCATGTTCATAAACTTGTAATTGGCCAGTTCGCCGACATCTTTTTTCGTCACGCTCACGGCCAGGGTGTCGGCAGTGCTGCCGGCTATCCTCAGGGGTGATGTGCCACGCTTCACCACCAGTTCGAAATCGTACTCCACACACTTGCGGGTGAGGTTGTAGGTGAACTCATGCTTCTGTATGGCATCTTCGTTGCCCGAGAGGTCCACGATGTTGGTTTCGGTCTTGTCCTGCCCCTTCATCTTGACATAGAGCATCAGTTTGGCGCGACTGTCCCACAGGGTGATGCCATACGAGTTGTCGGTGGTCGAATTCATCACGGGGTGCACACCGTCTTCGCTTTCCTGCCAGGCGTTGCTGCCCAATGCCGCCTGGAGCTGTGCCGTTGTCATAGATTCTGCCGACTTGCCTATGGATGACAGCACATCGGTAATCATGAGAGGCACGGCCTTGCCGTCATTGAAGGTCCATAAGCTGCCCAAGGCTGTGACCAATGCCTGGCTGTCAGTCACTTTCTTGTATTTGGCATCGCCCATCTCACTCCAGTCGTGGGCAGAGTAGTTGTTCTGGTTGCTACCGTTATTGCCATAGGCCGTTCCACCAGCCCCATTACTGGCATAGTTCATGCCGGCGTGGTCGATACCAACGTATTTGCCGTTCTCATAGCAGTTGGTAATCTTGTTGCTGGTGCCGCCATCCTCCCAGCCGATGATGGCACCGGCATAGCTGGGGCTGCCTCCACGGGCGGTGATGGTGCCATCGAAACGGCAATTGTTGATAGTGTGGTTAGACGTGCTTCCATGACCTACAAAGCCACCGGCATATTTGTTTGTAGTGCTGATACTGGACGACACATGCACGTTGCTGATGATGACATTCTTGCCGTTGGCAGAGCGTCCCACCAGTCCGGCTGAGTGGCTGCCACCCTCCACACTGCCCTTCACGGTGACGTTCTTGATTTCCGCATCGCCCACATAGCTGAAAGGAGCAGCAAAACTTCCGCTGCCCTTGATATTGGCGGTCAGGGTGTGGCCGTTGCCGTCGAAGATGCCGGTGAAGGGCTTGCTCTCTGTACCTACCATGTCGGTGATGGTGAGGTCGGTGGAAAGGATGGCGTTGACGCTCTGACCTGTGGCTACAAGGTTGCTGAACGCTGTCCAGTTTTTGTTGGTCTGTATGATATAGTAGGATTTCCCGGCCTTCTCATACTGCCCATACATCATGGTGTAGTAGCAGGTGGCGAGGGTGAGGTCGGTCGTGGAGTTTGTACGTGCAAAGGTGTTGCAGCCTTTCTGGTCGAACGGCAAGGAAGTCGGAGCGAACAGGCAGTTGCCCATGCTGATTTTGGTGTTTTCCAGCGCGCAACCGATAAAGCCGCCATTATTGTTGGTCTTATCGCCAAGGATAGACCCCGTGAAGGCCGAATTGCTGATATTGACACGTGAGTTTCTCTCCATGATGCCAATCAGTCCGCCGCTGCTGCCGTCGCCGTCAACCTGGCTGACGATGTCGGCGCTCACCACACAGCGTTCTATCGTTACCGAGGCGTTATAATAGATTTGTCCTATCAGTCCGCCGGCAAACTTGCCGCCACTGGTAATCGTACCGGCTATCTCCAGGTCACGGATTGTGGCGGCATCTACACGGGAGAACGGAGCACAGTATCCGCTGTTTTCACTATAGTTGACGGTCAGGGTGTTGCCGAGTCCATCGAATGTTCCGCTATAGCGACATGCATTGCTGCCTATACACGCTTTGCTGTTTTGGATGTCAATGTCAGACAGCATGACGGCATTCAAGTCTGGTGCAACACCGGTTGCTCTACGGGCAAAGGCATCCCAGTCATCCTCATCCGTGAGCACCATCACGGCCTTGTCGTAACTGGTCTTGCCGCTGCGAATCAACTGCTCGAGTTCATCCCAGTCGGCATCGTTGCGGACAATGAAGCGTCCTTCGTTGTCGTATCTCACTCCGGTGGCGTAATTGAACTTCACGATGTGCTCCTCGTCGTTCCAGGTGTCGGTACGCTGCACGAAAGCATCCGAGAATCCTGGCAGTGCCAGGGCTGCGGGTATGACACGCATGGAGAAACCTGAGTTGGGATTCCATTTCCAAAACGCGGTGGCGCTACGGCGCACGCGATAGGCTACGGGCTTATCTTTATAGCGGTCGAGCAGTGTCTTATCTGAGAATGTATAGGTGTCTTTCCCTTTGGCGAACTGGTCTTCCATGGCTATTGTCGTCCAACCCTCATCGTTGGCGGCTGTGCTGCCGTTTACATTGCGCTGCAATTCAAAGTAGTCACTGTCGTCAAAGTCATCCAGGTTGGCGTTATCCACCTTCCATGTGAGCAGCACCTCGCCACCCGGCTGTATCTTTGCCGTCAGACTCTTCGGGAAGTGCATCATCTTTGATGTGATTTTGTTCGACGTGATGGTGACATCCTTACTCTCGCTGTCTTTCAGTTTTGCATTGATGTAAACATCCTTCCACGGGCGATCGGCAGGTAGAAAGGCCATATCTACCAATTTCGACGACAGTTCCTTGCTGTAGGTAGTTTCGGTTACGGCATCGGTATAGTACATGGTAGCCGAGGTCACCGACTTTGCCTGTATCGTATAGGGAATGAGAATGCAGCCAGACTGGTTAGCGTCGTATGAGAGTAGCGGCTCGTTCAACTCAACGCTCACCTCCGCTGCCGCCGGACAGTCCCACTCACCCATCTGATAAGTACTGCTCTTATCTTTGACACCGTCAGGGATATACCACGTCCAGCGCGAGGCTTCGCTCTTGCACCACAGATGGAAGGTGAACCTCTTACCCCGCAGTTCTCTCGGCACGGTCCAGTCCACCACGGTAGTAAAGTGGTCGTCGTTGTCGTCGTTGGGTCCTACGGTGAAGGTGACATTCGTATTCTTCTGGAAATACCTGTGACCACCTTTCACCTTGCCCACCAACTGCCATTCGCCGTCGTAGGTCACCTTTAGCGTAATCGTTCCGCTCTCAGTGTCGCTGGTCAGGTCGTTGTAACCATTGCCAAGGCCCCACGTCAGAAATTCTTTCTTGGCTCCTCCGTCCTCGGAGATGTAGATGACTCCCTCAACGATACCTTCATTTTGGGTACCATCATACTGTGTAGGCAGTGTGAAGCGGATACGGTCGATACCCTGCACAATGGCAGTAAAGCCGCTTGGCTCTTGCAGGAACCTGTCTGCCCAGGCTCCCTGGGTCATGGCCAGCAGACAAGCCAGCAAGAATGTGCGCATCAGCACACGGCTCTTGTTTCGGAAAGTAGCGGGCGGACGCTGTGTCTGCACCGCTTTGGTTAATCGAATCTTTCTCATTATAATGGTTTTAAAAATTTTCTCAATAGATTAAAAGTTCTTATACGGTTCAGTATGTCGGCTCCTACAATCAGAACAGAGCGGCACGGTTGATACCATGGCTGACGGCTTTGTCGATGATTGACTGGTTGCGGCGCACCTCGTGGATGATGACATCGTTCTTCTGCTTGAGATCCTCGTCTTTGCGGTGCATCAGCCAGAGCAGAACGACGATGACTGCTGTCAGCACAGCTGTGATGACTACCAAAATGAGGATGATTGTGGATGTTTGCATAGCTTTGTCTGAATAAAAAAATACGGGCGCAAATTTATTTAAAACCTTGCGCCCGTACAATAATTCAGACAGATTTACGAGTGTTTTCAGACAGATTTACGAATGTGCAAGCTTAGCTCTACTCTCACTGCTTTCGAAATTGCCATTGGCGATTTCAGACGCGACTCGGTATAGCTTAATCAAGCTTAGTTCTACTCTCACTGCTTTCGAAATTCAGTTGGTGAGAGGCCAAAACGGGCCTTGAACTTCCGACCGAAATAGTTGGCATCAGAGAAGCCGCTGGACCGCGCTACCTGAGAGACAGGGAGAGAAGGTTGGTCGTTAAGCAGATTGACAGCATACTCCAGACGGCACTCGTTGATGAAGTCGGAAATGGAGGCATAGTCGCTGCCCTGAGAGAAGGCGGCACCAATGCGCTCCTTCGACAGGTGGAAATAGTCGATGGCGGCCTGACGGTCGAAGGCGGGGTCGAGGAACAATCCCTCCCTGACGATGGCCTGACTGATGTGGGCAAAGAGTGCTGCAGGCTCCTCCAATGTGCTTATGCTGGCGTCAGTGGCAGGTTCACTGACTTGTTGCAGGGCAAGATATTTCTCCTTGTAGGTCATTGCTTCAGTAATCTGCCGTGCCAAAGTGCGGTTCTTTTGGCTGATTTCGCGGTTTCTAAAGAAGAGAAGTGCAGCAATGGCGATTGTCAGTAGGGAGATAATGACGAATGACCAAATGTAGATGTTCTTGCGGGCGCTCTTGGCCTGCTCGCGCTCTATCTGCAGTTGCTGCTGCTGGGCGTGATAGCGGGCGGCATACTCATGGGCTTCGCTGGCCTGCAGACTGTCGTTGAGAGTATGGCACAGTGCGGCGTGGCGACTCATGTAGTCGTAGGCCTGGGCGTGGAGACCACGAGCCTCGGCGGCCTCGGCACGGTTGCGGAGGATGATGGCGTAGTCGAAACATATCGTATCGGTGCCCATAAGTCGCTCCTGCTCATCGTAGGTGGCCAGCATCTTGTCGTAGTCGCCCATTTTGCACCATGTCGGGGCTATCATCTTACGACCATCGAGGCTCTGACCGTATTGACTCTGCTCAAAAAGCGAGAGATAATGTCGGGCGTTTGTGTGGTCGCCAATGTTGGCATAGGCATTCGCCATATAGGCGTAGCCCTTCACGCGGTAGAAGTCGCAGTAGCCAGACACGTTGGCAGCATCAGGTTCGCGGTAGGTGCCATCGTGGTAGTCATCGGGATGCTGCTCGTAGTCATTCATTTTTTCAATGATTTTCTCGGCCACAGGAATCATATCGGTGTATCGGCCTGCCTCGGTGAGCACATCCACCTTGCGACGCAAGGCGATGATGCAGGCATCTGTCTCGTTGAACTTCCGCGTACCGTCGAGCTGACGGATTACGTCGTCAAGTTTTGCCATACCCTCGTCCTTATGACCCAGATGGGTGAGGATGATACCTATCTCGGCCTCTGTGCGGAGGGCCTCAGTCTCGTACTGGACCTTGCCAGCATCGTCGGCCGTTCGAGCTTGCTCACGGCAAAAGTCGACTTTCTCCGTCGCCCACCGCAGCCACTGCTCATTATCGCACTTCTTTCGGGAGATGGTGACAAGCAGGTCAAGCACTATCTCACAGTTATTAGGCGCGTTCTTTACGAAATCGCTCTGCAATAGCGTCTCGCAAATCTGCCGTGCTGTATCAAGTCGTTCCTCTCCGCATGTCAAACAAAACACCTTCGCCCGTAACAAAGATGCGCGTTCTTCTGTCAGGTTGCCCACAATCTCTGCCGAATCGATAATCTCTAAAGCCCGTTCTGGCTGTGTACCATACACATCCATCGCCGCTCGTTCGGTATAGAGTGTATCCGATGCCTGTGGCTCATGCGTTGGGGCACCGTTACCCGTGCAACCCATCATCAGAATGGCTGCTACGACAAGAAAAATGAAAGTGTATTTTTTATAGCATCTGATGTCTATATCTATGGAGTGCCGCTTGGCACTATTCAAGTGCAACATTTCAGCTGTACCGCCTTTGAACAGGTGCGGACAGCCCGAATGAACCAAGGCTTCAAGCAGCGAAAAGGCCTGCATCAGGCCACGCCTACGGAAAGGCTGCCTCTGAATGAGTGCATCATCTGATATCTGCTCCGCTATTGTCATAATGTTCGTACATCATTTTTGTGGCGCAAAGATGTAACAAATTTGGCAAATTGCAAAATTTTTTGCCATATAAGTTGTTTTTGGGGCGTACTTTTCGTATTATTGGAATACTAAGGGGAGTTAAAGGGAAAATACTTGAAGATGAAAGATGAAAAATTGACAATTAAGGGTAGTTAAAAGGGAGTTAAAGGGAAGTTAAAGGGACAATACTTGAAGATTAAAGATGAAAAATTAAAGATGAAAAATTAAAATTATGCTTCGCATGAATATCGGCTGCACCTCAGAAATTGAAATATATTTCATTCCATTCGGTTTGCACGATATTTGAAAAAGGGAAATTCCGCAAGAGCAAAAGGTTCCCAACTGCAATGCATATCTCTCACCCCTTACCCCTCACCACTGATAACGACTCCAAATTCCAAACTCCACACTGAAACCACCTCTCACCCCTTACCACTGAAAATCATGACTGTTTGATATTTGAATAAAAACAAATTCTATTGAAATAAATGAGACTTCTATTCCTATCCATCTGCACTTTGATGTGCATGACGACAGCGAGTGCCCAACATGTGCCCACCGTGACCTGGGATAGCCAAAGCCTGATGATAGACGGGCGGCGTGTGGTTCCCGCCATGGGCGAGGTGCATTATTCCCGTATTCCCGCCGAGGAGTGGCAGCGGGAAGTCCGCAAGATGAAAGACGGCGGCATCACCGTCATCGCCTGTTATGTGTTCTGGAACCACATCGAGGAAATCGAGGGACAGTATGACTGGAGCGGTGAGCGCAACCTCCGCCGGTTTCTTGAGGTTTGTAAGGAGGAGCAGATGCCCGTGGTGCTCCGTCTTGGTCCGTTCTGCCATGGCGAGGTGCGCTGTGGCGGCATCCCCGACTGGGTGCTGGCCTCGGGCTGTAAGAGCCGTTCGGAAGACCCGCAGTTCCTCGGCTATGTGGAGCGTCTCTACCGACAGATATTCACCCAGGTGCAAGGTCTGCAGTGGAAGGACGGCGGACCCGTGCTGGCCGCACAGTTCGACAACGAGTTTCGTGGTCATGGCTCTTACCTGATGTCGCTCAAGCGGATAGCGACAGAGATAGGTTTCGACTTACCTTTCTATACCCGCACAGGGTGGCCCGAACTGAGGTCGCCAGTGCCGTTTGGTGAGATGATTCCACTCTATGGCGACTATGCCGACGGCTTCTGGGACCGGAGCATCGAGGAGGGTACAGGCAACTACTACAAGGCGTTTAATTTCAAGTCTTTCCGCAGCAGCACCGCCATTGCCACCGAACAACTGAAAAACCAGGCTGAGACCATCACCCAAGGCGACGGACAATACCCGTATTTCACTTGCGAACTGGGTGGCGGTATGATGCCGTCGTACCATCGCCGTATATTTGTCTATCCTGAGGATGCTTATTCCATGGCGGTGGTGAAACTGGGCAGCGGTTCCAACCTGCTCGGCTATTATATGTATCATGGCGGCACCAATCCCGAGGGCAAACTCACCTATCTGAACGAGATACAGGCCACACCGGCCACCAACTACAACGACCTGCCTGTGAAGACTTACGATTTCCAGGCCCCGCTCGGTGAGTTCGGACAGGTCAACCCTCATTATTACATGCTGCGCAAGTTGCACCTCTTTATGCAAGACTATGGCGAGATGCTTGCCCCGATGGAGGCGTATTTCCCCTGTCAGCAGGATATCCCGAAGGGCGACGACACCTTCCTCCGCTGGTCGTATCGGTCGGACGGGAACAGCGGTTTCGTCTTTATCAACAACTATGAGCGCCTGCAGCCGATTTCAGCCAAGCGCGGCGTGCGGTTGGAGGTGTGTGGCGTGAAATTCCCTGTCCTGAATGTTCCTTCCGGCACGACGTGTATCTTCCCGGTCAACATCGACGGTATCCGTTATGCCACCGCCCAACTTGTGGCCCGTCGCGACGGGAAGATTTACATGCAGCAAATCGAGGGAATTCCCACAGAAATCGCCATCGACGGCAAGGTGCTGAGACGTCTGAAGCCCAAGGGGACCTCAAAACCCGTGTATAAGAACATCTATTTGCTGACTACCGAGGAAGCCGGACGACTATTCCTGTCCGAGGAGTCTGAACCCCAGGTGCTGGCACAGGCGACATTCCGAAAGATACAGGAAGCCGGACCAGCCCGCCGTATCACCATTGGTGTGAACAAAGCGGCGGAAGCACCAGTGGATGCTGACTTCGACCAGGCTGCAGTCTATGAGATAGACCTTCCCGATGAGCGTGAGCATCTGTTGCTCGACATCGACTATGAGGGTGACGTGGCCCGACTTTATGCAGACGGCAAACTATTGGATGACAATTTCTACAATGGGCGGCATTTTCAGTTTGCCCTGTGGCGCCTGCCCAAAACCTGCCGGCGGCTGGAGTTGCGCATCCTTCCCCTGCAAAGCGACATGCCGGTATATTTCCCCCAGGAGGCTCATGCCAGCCCTGGGGAGAGGGTGAAGGGAGTGACTATCCACAATTGATATCGGAGAAATCTGAGAAATCTGAGAATTCTGAAAATTCTGAGAATTCCGAATACTCTGAATACTGGTTTATTCAATCACTTACCAGGGTTGTGATGCTGCGAGGGGGGAGGGAGGCTTGGCCAGCAGTGTGGCCGACGGGAAGGAGGCTTTCGCCCTCGATGTCGGACGTGCGGTACATTTTCCATGACTGTGGTGAGCCCGAAGAAAGCGCAAAAGCAAAAGGCTTTTCCTCCTCGGCATAGTTGATGACCACCACCACCCAACTGCCATCCTGGTTTTTATAGGCCGATGCCATCACTCCGGTGGGGTCGGTCTCGCCGTCGGCGATGCTGTTTCCGTTCCGGTCTTTCGCCACCACGTCGTATCTCACGGCCCCTGGCCGGACAAAGCGGCTGTAATTGCCCATGCACCACATCAGTTTTGAATCCACTGCGCGGCCTGTTCTCATTCTGTCGTCGGAAAACACACGGATAAGCCCGTCGCGGTAGTCGCCGCCCAAAGCCCTCCACCACGACCAACTCTCGGCATTGGCATACACCAGGTCGTGATGGATGACTCGCGCCACATACAGTGCCGTGCGCATGGTGAAATCGAAATGATGGCCACCGCCTATCTCCTCGTCGTTGCTCATGATGCACAGTTCCGACTGCCAGTATCCTATGCCGTAATGGCGCAGCGTGTCGCGCAGTTCCTGGCGGATTTTTTTCATATAGGGAACAGGCGTGTTGGTCCAGTAACTGTGGGCAACCATGGTGGGTGCCACATGCGACAGATGACCCAGAAAAGTGGCCGTACTGTCGCGTCCGAAGAGTGTCCGGATGGTGTTTCCACGTTCCCAGGTGGTTTGATAGATGCCCAGCAGACATCTCAGGTCGCTGCTCTCGTTGACCATGATTTGTGTGGTCAACTGCTTCCGCTCAAAGACATGATTGATGCTGTCCACCAGTCGTGCAATCTCGCGGTTGGTGGCGGGTGACCCTTCCTGCTTGGGGCCCAGCCAGTTCCAGTGGCCGTCGGGCTCATTCACTGGACTCACATAGTCGAAATGGATGCCATCCCTTTGCTCCAGACCCTCGAGGGCAGTGGCGATAAACTCGGCCACCAGTCCGTAGCACTCCTCGCGCAGGTTGATGGTGCCGCCACGGCCGGTGTTGGTAGCCAGGCCATTTTTTGTGAAATAGACAGGAACGGAATTGAGGAAGGCAAGGAAATAAGGCACCCCTCTTTCTTTGGCCAAGCGCATGAAATGGCGTTCTCCCTGCTGTTTGTCCCAGTTGTAAGTGCCGTCGGCGCCCAGCAGGCATTCTGTCCGTGTCGAGCGGTTGATGCCTGCCTCTCGCCCCTGCTCTTCCGAACCGGCACCCAGATTAAAGCGCCACAGCGACAAACCGATGCCCAGGGGCTTACCCTGAGCATCGGTTTCCTGGCTGAAAAGCCAGTCGGCTATCTGTTCTTGCTGTTGCTCCGGCCAAAGCCCCACATATTTCATGCTCCAGGCGTCGGAAGCGCCAAAGTGGCGGATTGTCTGCTGCGGTTGCTGCGTGTTGATTACGTAGTTGGCCACCTGGGCCATGCCGCCCAGGACCATCAGACCGGAAATAATCAAAGTGAGGATACGCTTCATATAAATTAATACTCCACGATAATCTCTTCGTAGATTCGGAATACGCCTTCTTCCTCATCCACCTCGATGTTGTCGTATTTGCAAGGATAGAGTATCATGCCGTAACTGTCGACAATGCCATATTTGTCGTCGACCTTCACGATGGCCTTGCCATTGTGGAAGCCTTCTATTTCGTCGTAAATACAAGGTATGAGTTCTTTTCCAGTATGGTCGATACAGCCTTCTTTCTCGTCGGCAATCACGATGGCTCGTCCGTTCTCGAATTTATTGATTTGGTCGTAAATAGTGGGTACGACCTCTTTCCCCTTCGTGTCGATGCAGCCATATTTGCCATCCTTCTCCACCACCATCAGGCCCTCTTGATAGATGGCGTGAATGTCGTAGGTGCGGTCGTCGATGGTCAGGGTGGGCGAGGCTAAAGTAGACCCTGGGCTATAATCGCTGAAAATCATTTCAGTGACTGCAGTGCCGTTTGGCTCATAGATTCCCCACATGCCATTTTTCCCCACCAGTATTTGATACCGTTCCATTTCGCCTATCAGGAAAATGTCGTCGAACACACCTTTGATGACAGGTTTGCCTCCCACAGAGACGATTTTCAGCCCTTCACTGTCCTTGATGATAAAGTGGTCGTCGTAGAGTTGATGCACTTCATATTCTCCCAACGACAATTTCACCTGATTCAGCGTATCCACCACCATTGTCTGAAAATCCTTGTTCAGTATGATGTAAGGCAGGGCTACTTGCACATAATCATATTCTGTGTATAATTGGCCCAGCAAGTTGCTGATGCTGTCGGATTGCTCCCATATCTCGGTGAGTTTCTCGCGGGCAGCATCTATGTTTTCCCCTGGTTTTGCGAGGTATACGGCCTTGTGATAGTAGGAGATGGCTTTCTCGGTGTCTTTCTGACAGTCTTTCCCCGTGTAATACATGTTTCCCAGGGCCACACAGCACTTGCTGATGCCATAGTCATCGGCGAGCATTTTCAGGAACGACATTTTTCTTTCCTTGTTCGAGGCATGATGCTCAAAATAGTTCACCATCATATCGGAAGCCTCGTTGCCGCATCTTGGGAAAACCTCAAGGAAACAGTTCTCGGCCATCTCGCGGCTGGCGGAACGGGGACTCTTGTCGAGTGTGACACACAGGGCTACCACGAGCGAGTCGATATATGATTTGTTGACTATTTCCAGTTCCTTGGCGGTGGCGTCCTGCATTTTCTTCACCGAGGCATAATTGCCATTGCGCACCTCGCGGTAAGTGTCGATAATCAAGTCGTTGGTGCTGATAATCTTGGCGATTTCATCCTCGTCCTGCCATGTGATTTTCACACCATTATATTCATAGACAAATGGTGTGAGCAGATTTCCCCCCGTGTCCATGTAGGCATAATAGTCGTACCTGTTTACCAATATTTTCCCATAATGGAAAGCGTTGGAAAAATTGTACTCCCTTCCCTGGATGGTCGCAGTGATAAAATTGTTTTCCTCCTTTGCGTTGGTCATGTGCATTCCGGAGAGAACATTGCCGTTCTCGTCGGCAAATTCCCACACATCGTTCATCCTGACACAAAAAAGGCTGTCGGTGTACATCACCTCGTCGAATATCTTGTCGAGTTTGAGCGCAATATCCCCTCTCACGTCGGTTTCCTCGACTATTTCCTGTGAGAAAGCGCTGATGCTGCATGCCAGTGCAACAACCATCAAAAAGACCAAGTGGCGAAGTCTATTCATGGTTTAAGATTTTTGTTAAACAATGAGATTTCACTTATTTTCTGCAAAAGTAAACAAAAAATAGAAATATCACTACAACACAGCGGAAAAAATGCAGGAAACCGTCAAGATTCTGGGTTTTGTGAATCCCCTTTCCTTCCACCATTTTTGTCAATCCCCAAAAATACAACAATCAGATTATCAATGTTTTAAATATTTCTCCCCACTCATTTTATCCACTTTTCCGTCTAACATAGGTTGTTTTGTGCTATTATTTTTCATATATTTGCATCCGAAAACCTTACTACCGGCTATCAAGCAATTTTTTAACCTATATATAACTATAATTTTCAGCAGTATGAAAAAAAGCAGGTATTTACTCATGCTATTGGCATGTATGATGTCAATGGTTGTATCTGCGCAGCAGCGTACATTTCAAGGTATCGTTGTCGATGAAGAGAACGAGCCTGTAATAGGTGCGTCTGTCGTGCAGAAAGGAACCTCGAATGGTTCGATTACCGACATCGACGGAAAATTCTCCGTCTATGTCGAACCGAGAACAGTTCTTGTGATTTCGTATGTCGGATATGTCACCCAGGAAGTGGCAGCCTCCGACAACATGCACATTGTGCTTCAGCCCGACGACAAGAGCCTCAACGAGGTGGTCGTCATCGGTTACGGTGTGCAGAAAAAGAGTGTCGTCACCGCTGCCATCGCCAAGGTGAGTGCCGAAGACCTTGAAGGCAAGACGCGTCTGCGCGCCGACGATGCCCTGAAGGGCTTGGCCGCCGGTGTCAACGTCACCTCGTCGTCGGGCCAGCCAGGTTCACGGTCTATGATCCGTGTGCGTGGTACAGGTACCATCCACGACACCGATCCTCTTTATATTATAGACGGCATGCCAGCCGACCAGTATGGACTCGAGGCTGTCAACCCCAATGATATCGAGAGTATCGAGGTGCTGAAGGATGCTGCCTCGGGTGCCATCTACGGAGCCCGCGCCGCCAATGGCGTTATCCTTGTTACCACCAAGAAAGGAAAGATGGGCAAGGCTCAGGTGAACTACAATTTCTCCTACGGCTGGCAGAGTGCCTGGAAGCACCGCGATGTGACCGGTGCCACCGACTACGCCATCCTTCAGAATGAGAAATACGTGAATGGTGGTATGGCTCCCCTTTATGCCGACCCCTACGACCTGACCGATGCCAACGGCAACAAGATCACCGGCTTCGGCACCGACTGGCAGGAACTCCTGTTCAACGACAATGCTCCCGTGGTGCAGCACGACGTGAGTGTGAGCGGTGCCTCCGAGAAAGTGAACTACTATCTCTCGCTGGGCTACTACACCCAGGACGGTATCGTTGGCGGCAATTACGGAAGGTCCAACTACGACCGTCTGACCCTCCGCTCCAACAACACTTTCAACGTCTTTGACATGTCGGATGAGCGCAATTACCTCAACAAGATTGATGTTGGTGCCAACCTTTCCTATATGCGTGTGCACAGCACGGGCATCGACACCAACTCCACCTGGGGCTCGCCGCTGGGCTCAGCCCTCTATCTGGCGCCCACACTGCCTGTGACACTCCATGGTACCATAGCCGACCAAATGATAGACCAGTATGCCGCATACGACCTCTATCGCGACGAAAATGGCGACCCCTATACCATCCCCGGCTTCCTGGGTTCCTATCAGGAGCAGAACAACCCCATCGCCATGATGCAGGGAAATCCCACGAAGGGCTGGTCACACAAGTTCATGCCCAAGTTCACCATCGACGTACAGTTGTGGGACAACCTGAAGTACCACTTCAACTGGAGCGCCGAGCAGAGTTTCTGGGGCAATGACGGAGCCACACTCCAGAAGTTCTACCTCTCAGGAAACAACAATTCCGACCACACTGAGGCATATTCAGAAAAATTCAACAGCACTCAATGGCAGATTGAGAACACGCTGACCTACGACAAGGTGTTTGGCAAGCATTCGCTCGGTGTTGTGCTCGGACAGAGTGCCCTGAAATACAAGGGCAGTTATGTAGGCGCATCCCACTGGAACCTCGTCAACATTGAGAAACCCTACGTGGATTACACCACAGGCGGCAGCGTACAGACCACCACCGACGCCGATGGCCATATCACAGGTATCACCACACTGGTGGGCGGCTGGGCCGGTCCATACGTGGAGCACCGTCTGGCCTCTCTCTTCGCCCGTGTTTCGTACAACTACGACGAGCGCTATATGTTCCAGGGCACCATCCGCCGCGATGGTTCAAGCCGCTTCGGCTCCAACAATAAATACGGTGTGTTCCCCTCATTCTCCGTGGGATGGAACGTCATGAACGAAAGTTTCATGGAAAACACCCGCGACTGGCTCTCAAATCTGAAACTCCGTGCCAGTTGGGGTAAGAATGGTAACGAGAATATCGGCAACTTCGCCTACACCGTGCTCACCACGATGGGTGGCACCAGCAACTACTATTTCGGCCGTCAGGCAACCATGATTTACGGTTCTAAGGCCAACGGCCTGGCCAACGAGGACCTGAAATGGGAGGAAAGCGAGCAGACCGACATCGGTCTCGACCTGGGCCTGTGGAGCAACAAACTCACTTTCTCCGTGGATTACTACATCAAGAAGACCAACGGAATGCTGATGACCATGCCCATCCCGTCGTATGTGGGTGAGGCAAAGCCTACCGGCAACGTTGGCGACATGAATAACTCGGGTATTGAGTTTGAACTGGGCTACAAGTGGAATATCGGCGACGCCCGCTTCGCCATCAAGGGCAACGCCTCATACTTGAAGAACGAACTGAAGAACCTGGGTAATGACACAGGCTTCCTCAACTATGGCATCAGTCAGTTCAGTGATGGTGGCACACGTGCCGAGAATGGTCAGCCATTCCCCTTCTTCTATGGTTACAAAACCGCCGGTGTGCTCCAGAACAAGGCCGAGGCCGACGCCTACAGTGCCAAGTACGGGACCAGTGCCAATCCCGGCGACCTGATTTTCGTGGACATGAACGGTGATGGCAAAATCACCTCCGACGACCGCACCAAACTTGGCAAGCCGACTCCCGACTGGACTTTCGGTCTGAACTTCGACGCCGAGTGGAAAGGTTTCGACTTCAACGTCTTCTTCCAAGGTGTCAGCGGAGCTGACATCTTCGACGCCACCTGGCGACAGGACATTGCATCGGGCAACTATCCCACCTGGGTGCTCGACCGCTGGACCGGTGAGGGAACATCCAACAAACTCCCCTTGCTGAAACTGGGCGATTCGAAAAACTGGGTGTGCAGCGACATCTACGTTCAGAATGGCTCTTACCTCAGACTGAAGAATATCTCGCTGGGCTATACACTGCCACGCAATATCACCAGGAAGGCCAACATCGAGCGCCTCCGTCTCTATTTGCGCGCAGAGAATCTGATTACTTGGACCAAATATTGGGGCTTCGACCCTGAAATCGGAACGAACAGCACCTCGATGGGTGTGGACTATGGAGTATATCCGCAGGCTCGCATCTTCACTATAGGATTCAATCTTTCACTCTAACCAACCATCAAAAGAGAGGAAATCATTATGAACAAGCATATTTCTATCATAGCAGGTTTCTGTGTGGCAGCATTCACACTGTCTTCCTGCAGCGACGACTTCCTGGAGGTAACGAATCCCGCGGGTGAGCCTCTGGAGGAATATTACACCACCGACGAGCATCTCAACGAGGCCTTGACATCGGCTTACGCACCACTGCACTGGCCCGACTGGGACGGCACGGCATACAACGACCTCACCTGCGACGCCGAAATCCTGGGCGACGACTTCTGGGTAGGCGGAGCCAATATCTCCGACAACCAGCACTGGCACAAACTCTTCAACTTCGAGGGCGACGGCAACAATACACTGGGTACCCTCTGGGGCGATTTCTACAGCGGTATCAAGCGCTGCAACGACGTCATCAAGTATTGCTCATGGGGAGGTGGAACCGAAGACAACCGCCGCTCACTGGAGATGCAGGCACGTCTGCTCCGCGTGTATTACTATAACATTCTGTGGCACTATTATGGTAACGTGCCCTTCTACCTCGAGAATCTCTCCGACCCCTATGTCGCCCCGCAATTGAAGGCCGACGAGATTTACAACATGCTGTTGCCGGAACTCGAGGAAATCATTGCCTCGGGTGTGCTGCCCATGCGCTGGAGCGTGGCCGAGTCGGGACACGTGTCGCAGGCCATGGCCTATATGCTCTATGCCGAGATGGTGATGTACCAGAACGACACTGCCCGCTATCCGCAGGCACTCAACTACATGAAACAGATTATCAGCGACTCCCAATACTCGCTCAACCCAGATTTCAACGACCTTTGGAATGAGAGCGGTGAGTGGTGCTCTGAGTCAATCTTTGAAATCAACTACGACGACGACAACGGCCAGCGTGACTGGAGCACTCCGCTCTATGCTGGTGGTACCGTATTCCCCACACTCTGCTCGCCCAACGGATGGAGCGGCGGCGAAGGATGGGATGGCGGCAACGATGGCTGGGGCTTCCTGCCCATGCGTGTCGAGGCGTATGAAATGTATGCCAACAATGACCTGCGCCGCGACGCCACCTGCTGGGATGTGCGTGGATACACTTATACCGAGCGCTATCAGGATACCCATATCTGGCATGGCAAGTATCGCCCGCAGTCCATCAACAACCAGGACTGCCCATCGTCGAAGAACCTGAACTACAACAACAACAAGCGCATCTACCGTTACGCAGAGACCCTGCTCAACGCCGCCGAACTGTTGTTGCAGACTGGAGGCAGTGGCGCTGAGGCTGCCGGCTACGTGAACGAGGTGCGCGAGCGCGCCGGACTCGACAAGCTCTCCAGTGTCACCATCGACGACATCCTGACTGAGCGTCACCTGGAATTCTGCGGCGAGGGAAAGCGCTACTTCGACCTCGTGCGTGCTGAGGGCATCAGCGGTGCCACCCAGAAAGCCTCCACGGTGCTCGTGCCCGACAAATACGGCTATCGCACCAATTCGTGGACACCCAGCAAGAAACACATTCCTCTGTCGCAGTCTGAACTTGATGCCGATCCAACATTGGTTCAGAACAACTATTAAGATACTGTCAATCAAGGAAAATCTGAATACTCAGAATATTCCGAATACTCAGAATACTCCGACTATTCAGAATCCTCCGAAAAGTTGAGAAAAAATCAAATAAAACAACAATTATGACAACTAAGATATTCAAAATGTTCTGTGCCGGTATTGTTGGCTTCGGTATGTCTGCCACATTCACAGCATGCTCGCCCGATGAGTTTGACGGCGCAGACCCCAACGGAATCCCGACTGTCGATGGTGTTGACTTCAACATCAGCGTCGATCAGGAGACCAACCAAATGATTGCCACCTACACACCGGCTCCCGGCACCTATCCCATCTGGATTGTCAATGGCTCTTCCTATTCCACACTCCAGGAAGTGGGCTACCAGAATCCAGAGGCAGGCACCTATTCCATCGACCTGAGACTGGGCAACCGCAACGGTTTCAGTCAGGGAAAGGTCAGCAAAACCTTCACCTTCAACGAGACGAAAATCGACTACACCGCCGACTTCCGCCGTATCTGCAACAAGGAATGGCGTTTCGCCAACAAGGAAGTGGCTCACCTGGGTTGCGGCCCTGCCGGAACCGCCGGTACAGAATGGTGGTCGGCTGGAGTCGACGAGAAGAAAGACTTCGGTATGTACGACGACCGCATTGTCTTCACCAATGAGACCCGCAAAGGTGGAACCTTCACCTACAATGCTGGTGAGGACGGTCTGACCTACGTCAACAAGGGAACCACAAAGTGGGGTTCGGCCGACGCAGACTTCGACGCCAACGTTGGCAACCAGACCTCAACCTGGAGTTTCGAGGTGTACGACTGGGTGGATGCCGAAGGACAAGTCACCAAGCAGACCTATATCCAACTGGCTCCCAACACCGCATTCCCCTACATCTGCAGCGATGCCCAGTATGAGAATCCCATGTTCCGCATCGAGTCAATGACAGCTAAGAAACTGGTGCTTGTCTACGAGACTCCCGACCGTTCGATAGCCTGGCGCTTCATCTTCACCAGCGAGGAAGCCGAGAAAGAGTGGAGCGGATTCGACCCGAACAGCGACTTCAACATGTGGAAGGGCATCACACCCGAGATGTCGTTCTACTACAATCCTGATCCAGGATGGGGCAACGAGCAGACCGGCCTCTTCGCCAGTCTCTTTGAGATGGGCAACAACGATTACAACATCACCATCCCACAGGAGTGCTTCTCAGAGTGGCAGGCACAGGTACACTTCCACACCAACCTCGTCACCTCAGCAGCCAACAACTATGACTTCTCGTGTGTATTCAACTCCGACCGCGACATCGACGGTGTGGTTGTCAAACTGACCAACGAGGATGACTCCGAGGCCATCATCGATGCCCACGACATCAATCTGAAAGCCGGTAAGGACTATATCTTCTGGGTGAGCAACGCTGCAGGCAAGGACCTCAACCCGGTGAAACTTGTGCTCGACTTCGGTCATGCCACGGGAGAGACCCACGTCAACGTCTCCAACATTGTGCTGAAGAACCATGCCGACAACGATGGCACCGTGCCTCCGGGCGGTGACACCCCCGACACACCTGCCATGGACTGGGATACCGCATCGCCAGCCAACCTCTGGGCTGCCGTTGAGAGAGGCGACGCCTTCGACGCTCTTGGTTACTACTTCGCCGACAATGGCTGGAGTCCCATCTCCTACACAGAGGCCACACACGACAATGAGGTATGGAGTCTCACACTGCCCGAGGGCCTTGGCGGCTCACAGTGGCAGGGACAATTCCACATCGACACCAAGTTGACAGCCAGTGCCTCGAAGACCTACAATTTCTACTTGGTGATGGAAGCCGACAACGACTGCCCGCAGGTGACCTTCAAGTTGACCGACGCCGGCGACTCCAACTACTTCATCGAGGAACGCCATGATGTGAAGGGCGACGAGCCGTTTATCCTCAAGTGCAAGGGCGTCAGCCTGAAGGAAGGCAAGGATGCCGATGCTATCCGCCTGTTCTTCGACTTCGGTGGCTCACCAGGTGGCACCCACATCAAGATCAGCAAGATTTACTTCGAGGAGAATGTCTCGATGTCGTATGATGACGCCGACAACCTCTGGAAGGCCGTTGACGACGGTTCCGCATTCGACTCCTTCGGCTACTACTTCGCCGACAATAGTTGGAGCGGCATCCCCTACACAGAGGCCACTCACAGCGGCAACTCCTACGAACTGGTTCTGCCCGAGGGCCTTGGCGGCTCGCAGTGGCAGGGACAATTCCACATCGACACCAAGTTGACGGCCAACGCCAGCAGCCTCTACAACGTGCAGTTGCAAATCGAGGCTGATGCTGACCTGCCACAGGTGACATTCAAACTCACCGACTCGGGCGACAGCAACTTCTTCTTCGAGGAGCGCAAGGACGTGCCCGCCGACGAGCCCTATGTCATCACCTGGAAGGGCGTCAGCCTGAAAGAGGGAAAAGATGCCTCTGCACTGCGCTTCTTCTTTGACTTCGGTGGCTCACCAGGTGGAACAAAGGTGAAAATCAGCAAGATTATCCTTAAAGAAGCAAAATAAATGAAACTGTTCATGCTTTATACTTTCATGCTCTCACTCGCCGTGGCCCTTACGGGCTGCGGTGGGGGAGAAGATGATGACAAGGAACCGGCCAAAGTCGGCATCACCCTCTCGCAGGAGGCCATCGAGGCACCTGTAGGAGGTGGCTCCTACACCATCAACGTGGCAACCACGGGTGTGGAGTGGGGTATTGGCACCGTGGCCGATTTTCTCACTGTCACCACACAGAACACAGCATCAAAGACGGGAACCCTCACCATCAATGTCCCGGCCAATCCCTATACCGAGCCTCGCATGGGCACAGTCACCGTCATGTCGGGTACAGCCCGCAAGCAAATCACTGTGACCCAGGCTGCCGCCGAGAAGGCCGCCTATGACGCCCCCGAAGGCTACACACTGGTTTGGCAGGATGAGTTTGACACCGGCTCGGAACTTGACCAGAACAAATGGACCCACGAGGTGAAAAACTCAGGATGGGTGAACAACGAGTTGCAGAACTATGTGAACCGCATTACCCCGGGTGGCGCTTTGGTCACAGAAGTGAAAAACGGAACATTGCACATCAACTGTCTGAAGGAGAATGGCAAAATCTACTCAGGCCGTGTCTATGCCAATGTGAAGCAAGGCTGGAAATACGGCTATATCGAGGCCAGCATCAAACTGCCAAAGGGTAAGGGCACCTGGCCCGCATTCTGGATGATGCCAGTCAACTTCAGGTCGTGGCCCGCAGATGGCGAGATTGACATTATGGAGGAAGTGGGCTATCATCCCGACTATGTCTCCAGCAGTCTTCACGCCAATGCCCATGTCCACTCCAACAACACACAGGTGACTCATGAGATGAAGTGCCCGGGTGCCGAGGGTGAGTTCCACAAATATGCCATCCTCTGGACCGCACAGAACATCACCACTTACGTTGATGGTAAGGTGCAGCTCTCCTACGACAACCGTGGACTGGGCCGAGACGACTGGCCCTACGACGACCCCTTCTATGTCATCCTCAACCTGGCTTGGGGCGGCAGTTGGGGCGGCGCCCAGGGAGTGGATGAGAGTGCCCTTCCCGTAACCATGGAGGTAGACTACGTCAGAGTATTTCAGAAGAAATATTGACCATACCTTGCTCGGAATATTCGGAGTAATCGGAGTATTCTGAATATTCTGAGTAATCGGAGAATTCTGAAAATTCTGAAAAATCTGAAAAATCTGAAAAATCTGAGTAATATCCCCCCAAATTGGGGGGAAGGGGGGCATGATGCAGACTGCTCCTCGAAAACTGTAGCAATCATACAGAAAACGCCAAGATGATGAAGAGATTAATCCTAAATGCTACCGTCTTTCTTGTTGCCGCTTTGCCGATAGCGGCCCATCCGGCCAGCCCCGCCGAGCGACTCCCCGAGGAAAACGCCACTCTCCCGGCCCCGAAATCCAAATTTGTTAAGGTGAAAGGCCCCGACCTCATCCAGCCCAATGGGAAAAAACTTTTCATTCAAGGCACCAACCTTGGCAACTGGCTCAACCCCGAAGGCTATATGTTCGGTTTCGGGCGAACCAATTCCGCCTGGATGATTGACTTGCTGATCAAGGAAGCCGTGGGTCCGGATTTCGCCGCTGAATTCTGGCGACTGTTCAAGGATAATTACATCACCCGCAAGGATATCGAGTTTATTGCCTTGCAAGGCGCCAATACCATCCGGCTGCCTTTCAATTACAAACTCTTCACCGACGAGGACTATATGGGGCTGACGAAAGACCAGGATGGATTTGCCCGTATCGACTCCGTGGTGAACTGGTGCAAGGACAGTGGGCTCTATCTGATTCTTGACATGCACGACTGCCCGGGCGGACAGACCGGCGACAACATCGACGACGGACATGGCTATCCGTGGCTGTTTGAGAGCGAGGCCAGCCAGGCACTTTTCTGTGATATCTGGCAGCGTATAGCAAGCAGATACAAAGACGAGCCAACCATCCTTGGCTACGAACTGGCCAACGAGCCTATCGCCCACTATTTCGAGAACAAGGATGTGCTGAACCAACGGCTGGAACCACTCTATAAACGTGCCGTGAAAGCCATCCGCAAGGTGGATACAAATCATATCATCTTGTTGGGTGGCGCCCGCTGGAACTCCGACTTCTTCATGTTCACCGACTGGAAATTCGACAACAACATCATGTATACCTGCCACCGGTATGGCGGCGATGCCACGGCAGCGGCCATCAAGGACTATATCGACTTCCGCGACAAGACCAACCTGCCGATGTATATGGGCGAGATAGGCCACAACACCGACGAGTGGCAGGCGCAGTTTGTCAGGGTGATGAAGGACAACAACATCGGTTACACCTTCTGGCCCTACAAGAAAATCGACGGCTCGTGCATGATGGGCATCAAACGGCCCGAACTGTGGGACAGCATCGTGGTGAAATATTCCGAGACCCCACGTGGCACCTATCAGGAATGGCGTGAGGCCCGCCCCGACCAGGAAACATTCAGAAAACTGCTGCTGCAATATGCCGAGAACAGCAAGTATGAACATTGCATGCCGCAGACGTCCTACATCCAATCACTGGGATTGAAAGAACCATAAAGGTCTCCGGCCTGTCAGTGAAAATTCTTTCGACCCATCCAAACCAAAAACAAGATGAAAAAAACCGTTTTGACACTTCTGTCGCTGATGGTGGCGACGATGATACACGCACAGCAACCCGTCTATCTCGACGACACAAAACCACTGGAGCAGCGTGTGGAAGACGCGCTCTCGCGAATGACACTCCAGGAGAAGATTGCCATTATCCATGCGCAGTCGAAATTCTCAAGCCCAGGTGTGAAACGACTCGGCATACCCGACCTGTGGACCGACGACGGTCCTCATGGTGTGCGCCCCGACGTGCTATGGGACGAATGGGAGCAGGCCGGGCAGACCAACGACTCGTGTGTGGCTTTCCCAGCCCTCACCTGCCTGGCTGCCACATGGAATCCCTCGATGGCACGCCTCTACGGTGAGTCGCTGGGCGAGGAAGCACTCTATCGCGGGAAAAACGTAATACTTGGCCCTGGTGTCAATATCTATCGCACACCGCTGGGTGGCCGCAATTTCGAGTATATGGGCGAGGACCCATATCTGGCCTCGATCATGGTGGCGCCATACGTGCAGGGCTTGCAGTCGAAAGGTGTGGCCGCCTGTGTGAAACACTATGCGCTGAACAACGACGAGGAATACCGCCATCAGGTGAACGTCGTCGTCTCCGACCGTGCCTTGCATGAGATTTATCTGCCAGCCTTCAAGGCCGCCGTGCAGAAGGGTGGGGCATGGAGTATCATGGGTGCATACAACCTTTACCAGAATCAGCACAACTGCCACAATGACATCATGCTCAACCAGATTCTGAAGCGCGACTGGAAATTCGACGGTGTGGTCATCTCCGACTGGGGCGGTGCCCATAACACCGAGGAGGCCATCACCAACGGTCTCGACCTGGAGTTTGGCACCTGGACCGACGGACTCACCATGGGCGCCACCAACGCCTACGACAACTATTATATGGCCGTGGCTTACAAGCGGCTGATTGAACAAGGCAAATACACTACCCGCGAACTCGACGACAAGGTGAGACGTGTGTTGCGCCTTCATTTCCGCACGACGATGAACCGCCAGCGACCCTACGGCGCCCTCTGTTCCGATGCTCACTATGAGTCGGCACTGCGCATAGCACAGGAGGGTATCGTACTGCTGAAAAACGACGCCCCAAAGAAGAAGGAATCTCTCCTGTTGCCCATTGATGCACAGAAGCGGCAGCGCATCCTGGTGGTTGGTGAAAACGCCATCAAGATGATGACCGTAGGAGGCGGCTCGTCGTCGTTGAAAGCACAGCATGAGATTTTGCCCCTCGATGGCATCCGTGCCCGCTTCGCCAATGCCGAGGTGGACTATGCCCGTGGCTACGTGGGCGACACCATTCAGAGTTACAACGGCGTGAATGTGGGCCGCAGCCTCTACGACTTGCGCACTCCGGCCGAACTGACTGCCGAGGCGGTGGAGAAAGCCCGCAAGGCCGACGTGGTGATTTTTGTGGGCGGACTCAACAAGAGCGACTATCAGGATTGCGAGGGTCATGACCGCAAGGAGATGGGACTTCCCTACGGTCAGGACGCGTTGGTGGAAGCACTGTTGGCAGCCAATCCCCGGTTGGTGTTTGTCAACATCTCGGGCAATGCGGTGGCCATGCCGTGGCTGCAGAAGGTGCCTGCCGTGGTGCAGGGATGGTTTGTCGGCTCTGAGTCGGGCAAAGCCATTGCCAGTGTCATCGCGGGCGACGTGAATCCCTCGGGCAAACTGCCTTTCACATGGTATGCCAGCCTGAACGATTGTGGCGCTCATGCCACCGGTTCCTATCCGGGCACCTGGCGGGCCGACCACAGCATCATCGACGAGCGCTATGAGGAGGGCATTTACGTGGGGTATCGGTGGATTGACAGCCATAAGGGGGCGAAAGCCTTGTTCCCCTTCGGTCATGGACTGAGTTACACAACGTTTAAAGTGACCAATCCGCAGGTCTCGGCATCGTCGGCACCCATTTCCGCCGACGGTACCATCACGTTCCAGGTAGACGTCGCCAACACGGGCAACTGTGCGGGCGCTGAAGTGGTGCAACTCTATATCCACGACAAGAAGTCGTCTCTCGACCGGCCCTACAAGGAACTGAAAGGTTTCCAGAAGGTTCGGCTTCGTCCGGGCGAATCGCAGACGGTCTCCATCACCATCGACAAGGAGGCTCTCAGTTTCTACGACGACCGGGTAGGCCAGTGGGTATGCGAGCTGGGAGATTTTGAGGCGCTCATCGGCACCTCCTCCAACAATATCCTCCACCGGATTAAGTTTGTGGTTAAATGAAAAAATGCCAGGGAAAGCCCTGGCATTTTTTGGTGGTGAGTGGTGAGTGGTGAGAGGTGAGAGGTGAGTGGTGAGGGGTGAGTGGTGAGAGGTGAGTGGTGAGTGGTGAGTGGTGAGAGGTGAGGGGTGAGAGCAATGCTTTTTCAGTTTGGAGTTTGGAGTTTGGGGCTTGGGAGTTTTAGGGTTTCCCAACTCTCCATCTTTGGAGCAGATAACATCTTCAAACAGCTGAAATTTCCATTTTTTTCATTCTCATATTTAGTTTTCTCCAAAAAACAATTATCTTTGCAGTATTGAGCAAAGAACCTCTCAAAATCAAACATTATGAAAACCAAATCATGTGTAGGCGTATGCCTTTTCATTTGCTTGGCCCTATTGGCCGTTTCGTGTTCCAGGGATGGGAAAGTGAAGAAATTCGTGGAAGAGTTTGCCACCGCAGTAAGCAAGGGCGACCGCAAAGCCATCACGCAGATGTACCCAGATGTCACCGACGCCGACTCGCTGGCTGTGAATTTCGATGAAGACAGTGTGGAAATTACCCGTGACGGGGAAAAGAATCTGACAACAGTGAAATTGCGTGAAGGCGTTGACCTCGTGTTGAAAAAATCGGAGGATGGCCAGTTTGTCATCCAGTTGTCGCATGGCCTGTTCGCTTACCCTGCCGACGTGTTGGCATTCGCCAAGAAGACAGGACAGTGGAAAGACGGCCTTAATGATGTGGAGCAGGCTGTGCGTATGGCCGACCAGGGGTTGGTAGATAGGGTGTAAAGAATTTGGTTCAGAAATAGTCTCGAAAAAGTGTCTGTAAATGACGTTGTTAAGTGTTGAAACAAATCTTCTTTTGTAAACACTATTTAACTATAAACATTTCTTTATCTCATTGATTTTTAATAACTTTGCTCATTGATTCAAACCAATAAGTAAAATATTATGACATCCGGAGAAAAAGAAATCAAGAGATTGGAAAAAGAGTTGAAA
>Ga0247611_10001785_pt1 | contig 37376 bp, 30 predicted proteins | sample 177DNAGHGhighgp2_FD_192422 | JGI IMG/M metagenome (GOLD analysis project Ga0247611, IMG submission 192422) | Sheep rumen microbial communities from Palmerston North, Manawatu-Wanganui, New Zealand - 1770 DNA GHGhigh gp2 | ecosystem: Host-associated > Mammals > Digestive system > Stomach > Rumen... | reverse complement strand
AGTGGTCTAACACAACAAAGTTCAGAGCTAAATATGTAAGTCCTCTAATAGAAGCGCAATTTGTTGGTATGACTTTACCAAATAAACCAACAAGCCCTAAACAAAGATACTTCCTTACAGATAATGGTAAGGCATTACTCGCTAATGCGACTCGTAATTCGGATACAAGTGATTTGGTGGAAAAGGTTAATCACATGCTTAAAAAACTTAGTGAAGAAGAGAAGCGTATTGCTCTGGAAATGTTGCATAAAGAATCTTAAAACCACGAAAAGAAGATGGAGCAGAATATTTTTGACTATCTTCTGGCGAAAAATTTCAGCAATACCTAATGATTTTAATGGATTTAACATATCAATTGAACGATATTTTGATTCTGCTTGTTGAATTCGCAACTTCTGAAATTTCTATAAATTATTTAATTTTTGTATTTCTTGACGTGCGTTGCGGATAGTTGTTTTTCTTTAATTCGTTTTAAATCGTGGAGGTTGTCAGACTGGATAACGGTAAAAACTTATACTTTTGTGGTCATGAAGAGGCTTGTGTTTTTTTTGATAGTCATTGAAACGGCGTTGGAACTTTATGCTCAGCGACGTCTGACTTTTCTTGACATGGATACTCATCTGACTATTCCGAACGTAACAGTCCGGGTGAAAGACCGAGTGTATTATTCCAATGCTGCCGGTAGGGTGACTGTTGACTCCCTGGCTGATACGGTCATGTTCAGTCATGTGAGATATCTTCCTGAAAAGCTCCGCTCCTATGAGGTCCGTGACACGGTGTTCCTGTTGCCGACAGACCATGTGCTTCCAGAGGTTGTTGTCGATGAGCTGAATCCTCAGTTGAAAGGTCTTGTTGACTCTTGGGCCAAGGCTGGTGCCATGATGGGAGCTGCCGAAGCACCCCGGGGACTGGTCAATTTTGATTTTGGAATGATGCTCGACAAAAGGAAACGACGCGACAAGAAGCACCTTGATCGGGCCAAGGAAATCTTAGACAAGTGGGACGAGGCTGATATGTATAAGAAAAAATGAATAACGGTGTGTAGCCTGTCAGAATATATCTTAGTTTGCACAAAAAAGCGGAAGTGTGCACAAGGGTGATGATTTTGTGCATTTTGTTTGGTTGCAAAACAAAAAAGAAGTACCTTTGCACCGTTTTGTGAACAAGGATATACATTATTTAATTATAATTTATGGCTTTAAAGATTGTTGTGCTGGCCAAACAAGTGCCAGACACCCGTAATGTGGGTAAAGATGCCATGACTGCCGAAGGCACCGTCAACCGCGCAGCTCTACCTGCCATTTTCAATCCAGAAGATTTGAATGCCTTGGAGCAAGCCCTTCGCCTGAAGGAGCAGAATCCAGGTTCCACTGTAGGAATCCTCACGATGGGTCCTCCCCGTGCAGGTGAAATCATCCGTCAGGGACTCTATCGTGGCGCAGATACCGGTTGGCTTTTGACCGACCGTCTGTTTGCCGGTGCTGACACATTGGCAACATCTTACGCGCTGGCAACGGCTATCAAGAAAATTGGTGATGTGGATATCGTCATAGGTGGTCGTCAGGCTATCGATGGTGATACCGCTCAGGTAGGACCTCAAGTAGCCCAGAAATTAGGTTTGAACCAGGTTACCTATGCAGAGGAGATATTGAAGGTGGAAAACGGAAAGGCCCTCATCCGCCGTGTCATAGACGGTGGCGTTGAGACCGTTGAGGCTCCGCTGCCTGTCGTCATCACGGTGAACGGAAGTGCTGCTCCCTGTCGCCCGCAGAATGCCAAACTGGTCATGAAGTACAAGCGTGCCACCTGTCCGATGGAGCGCCCTGCCGAGGGTAGTGCCTACGACTATCTGTACGACGAGCGTCCGGAACTGACGCTGAACCAGTGGTCGGTAGCCGATGTGGATGGAGATGCCAACCAGTGTGGCCTGAGTGGCTCACCAACGAAGGTGAAGGCTATCAAGAATATCGTGTTCCAGGCTAAGGAGTCGAAGACTTTGACGGCTTCTGATACAGATATTGAGGGGATGATCAAAGAATTGTTGGACGAAAAAATCATTGGATAATAGAGATATGAACAACGTATTTGTATATTGCGAGATAGAAGGTACACTGGTACAGGAAGTATCTCAGGAGCTGCTGACCAAGGGTCGCAAGCTTGCCAATGAACTGAATGTAGAACTGCATGCCGTTGTGGCTGGTACAGGTATTAAGGGCAAGGTGGAAGACCAGATTCTTCCTTACGGTGTTGATAAGCTGTTTGTCTTCGACGGAGAGGGGCTCTTCCCTTATACCTCTGCTCCCCATACGGATATCCTCGTCAACCTCTTCAAGGAGGAGAAACCCCAGATATGCTTGATGGGTGCTACTGTGATAGGTCGCGACCTCGGTCCCCGTGTGTCTTCTTCACTGACCTCTGGTCTTACTGCCGACTGCACGGAACTGGAGATAGGTCCGTATGACGATGCCAAGACCAAGCAGCACTATGATAACCTACTTTATCAGATTCGTCCTGCCTTCGGTGGTAACATCGTGGCTACCATTGTGAATCCCGACCATCGTCCGCAGATGGCTACTGTACGCTCAGGCGTGATGCAGAAGGCCCTGTACGAGGGTGAGTGCAAGAAGGAGGTTGTTTATCCTGAAGTAAGCAAATATGTTAGCCCTGAGGCTTTCGTAGTAAAGGTACTCGATCACCACGTAGAGGCTGCCAAGCACAACCTGAAGGGCGCGCCCATCGTTGTTGCCGGTGGTTACGGTATGGGCTCGAAGGAGAACTTCGACATGCTGTTCCAGTTGGCTAAGGTACTGCATGGTGAGGTAGGCGGTAGCCGCGCTGCCGTGGATGCCGGCTGGCTCGACCACGACCGTCAGATTGGACAGACGGGTGTAACGGTTCATCCCAAGGTGTATATCGCCTGTGGCATCAGCGGCCAGATTCAGCACATCGCCGGTATGCAGGATTCGGGCATCATCATCTCTATCAACAGCGATCCCGATGCGCCCATCAACAAGATTGCCGACTACGTGATTGTTGGTACTGTAGAAGAGGTAGTTCCTAAGCTCATTAAGTACTATAAGCAGAACTCGAAGTAAATGAAGGCTAAGATTAAATTATTCCTTGATGCAATTGCTGCGATATTAAATGTTGGCGTGGCATGTTTTCCCGACAATTCTATTTTCTTGAGAATCATGGGTGCCAGCCTTGCCTTTCTGTTTTCTTGGAATATTTATGACGACTATAAAGAATTAAAGAAAGAATAATATTATGGCTAATTATTATAGCGATCATCCTGAGATCGGGTTCTACCTGAACCACCCCCTAATGGCTCGTATCGTTGAGCTGAAAGAAAAGGGTTTCGCTGATGCGAAAGAATATGACTACGCTCCCGTTGACCTGGGCGATGCCATCGAGAACTACAAGCAGATTCTCGACATCACCGGCGACGTGGCTGCCAACATCATTGAGCCAAACTCTGAGAGCGTTGACCTCGAAGGTCCGCACCTCGAGAACGGCCGTATGATCTACGCCTCTAAGACTTATGAGAACCTCGAAGCCACCCGCAAGGCTGGCCTGTGGGGCGTCTCAATGCCCCGTCGCTACGGCGGTCTGAACCTGCCCAACGCTGTGTTCTCCATGCTGAGCGAGATGATTTCGGCTGCCGATGCTGGTTTCCAGAACATCTGGAGCCTGCAGTCGTGTATCGACACACTCTATGAGTTCGGTAGCGAGGAACAGCGCCAGAAGTATATCCCCCGCGTCTGCGCCGGTGAGGGTATGTCAATGGACCTCACAGAGCCCGATGCCGGTTCCGACCTGCAGCGTGTGATGTTGAAGGCTACCTTCGACGAGAAGGAGAACTGCTGGCGTCTGAATGGTGTGAAGCGTTTCATCACCAATGGTGACAGTGACATCCACCTTGTGCTGGCTCGTTCAGAGGAAGGCACAAAAGACGGTCGTGGCCTGTCGATGTTTATCTACGACAAGCGTGATGGCGGCGTGGATGTACGTCACATTGAGCACAAGCTCGGCATCCACGGCTCACCCACCTGCGAGCTGACCTATAAGAACGCGAAGGCTTACCTCTGTGGCGACCGCAAAATGGGTTTGATCAAGTATGTGATGGCCCTGATGAATGGAGCTCGCCTTGGCATTGCTGCTCAGTCAGTAGGTGTGGAGCAGGAGGCATACAACGAGGGTCTGGCATACGCTAAGGAGCGTGCTCAGTTCGGCGAGAAGATTATCAACTTCCCGGCCGTCTATGATATGCTGTCCCGCATGAAAGCCAAGCTGGATGCCGGTCGTTCGCTGCTCTATCAGACAGCCTGCTACGTTGACGTATATAAAGCATTGGAAGATATTGCTCGTGACCGTACACTCACTCCCGAGGAGCGTCAGGAGATGAAGAAATATCAGCGTTTGGCCGATGCCTTCACACCGCTTGCCAAGGGTATGAACTCAGAGTATGCCAATCAGAATGCCTACGATGCTATCAGCATACATGGTGGTTCTGGCTTCATTATGGAGTACAAGAGCCAGCGTTTGTTCCGCGATGCACGTATCTTCTCTATTTACGAGGGTACGACACAGTTGCAGGTGGTTGCTGCTATTCGCTATATCAGCAATGGCACCATGCTGCAGAATATCAAGGATATGTTGGAGAGCCTGGAGGTAAGCGATACGCTTGTCAGCTTGAAGGCTCGTGTAGAGAAGTTGTTGCCCGTCTATGAGGATGCCTTGAACCATGCTAAGGCTCTTGGCAATCAGGATGCTTTTGACTTCCTGGCCCGTCGCCTGTATGACATGACAGCAGAACTGGTAATGTCGTTGCTCATCATTCGTGATGCAGCCAAGGCTCCAGAACTCTTCGAGAAGAGTGCTAATGTCTATGTCCGCATGACTGAGGAAGACGTCTGTGGAAAGGCTTCCTATATTAAGAACTTCACAGTAGAAGATCTTGATAGCTTCAAGGCTGCTGAGACTCCTGCTGAGGCGTAATAGGATATGATCATCACCCAATGGGGAAACCCATTGGGTGATTTATTGTATCTTGGTAAATGGTGGGGGGACGCCCCATGGAAAAATTTGTTATACCACAGCATAATGATTGTTGCGCTTAGAACTTATTGTGCATGAAGGTTGTCGTTGCCATAGACTCATACAAAGGATGCCTCACCTCCCAAGAAGCTGGAAGGGCTGCGGAAAAGGGCATTCGTAGGATATGTCCAGAATCCGATGTAGTAATGCTTCCTGTGAGCGACGGCGGTGAAGGCTGGTTGTCAGCGTGTCATGCCGTTCTTGGCGGACAACAGATTGCCGTAGAGGTATCTGACCCATTAGGGCGTCCTGTGACGGCCAACTTCCTGAAAAGCGAAGATACGGCCGTGATAGAGATAGCACAGGCATCGGGGTTGATGTTGTTAAAGGCTGATGAACGTGACCCGCTCCATGCAACCAGTTACGGTACGGGACAGTTGGTAGCCGCTGCCATACGAAGTGGATGCCGTCGGCTACTGGTCGGCCTTGGGGGTAGTGCTGTGAGTGATGCCGGACAGGGCATGATCCACGCACTTGATGAAACCTTTAAAGCTGAAGGAGGACTTCAAGAGGTGGCACGCCGGTTGCATGTCGTTATTGCCTGTGATGTTGACAATCCTCTATGTGGGCCGCATGGTGCTGCCAGTGTGTTTGGTCCTCAGAAGGGTGCTACGCCGGAGATGGTCGTCGAGCTGGATCGCAGAGCTACGGATTTTGCGCGTCAGTCAGCTTGTAAGATGGGATATGACTGTTCGCTGCAACCTGGTGCCGGTGCTGCCGGAGGATTGGGGTATGCGTTCATGCAATTTATGCATGCAGAATGTAGGTCAGGTGTGGAACTGCTGCTCGACATGGCTGATTTTGACAGGCTTATAGAACGTGCCGACCTGGTGATAACGGGTGAGGGTGCTGCCGACCGCCAGACATTGATGGGCAAGTTGCCTATGGGCATTTTAGAACATGCGAAGGAACGGAACATCCCTGTGTGGCTCCTGGCCGGTAGGGTTTCGGATGAAGAGAAACTCAGAGAGGCGGGATTTGCTATCGTGAAAAGCATCAATCCGCCCGAGCAGGATATCAGACAAGCCATGATTCCACAGGTGGCAAAAGAAAACATGAGCCGGACTGTCTGTAAGATGATTCGAAGCTCTATACATAATAATAAATAAACTATAAAAAAAATGGAACAGAGTTTTATGTATGAACTGTTGGGATGGTGCGCTACTGTCGGATTGATTCTGGGCTATCTGCCTCAGGCTGTTGAAACGATAAAAACGCGCAATACCGATGGCATCGCGCTGCCCACGTTTCTGATGATGGGGTTTGGAGGCTTTTGCTTCATGATGCAGGGCATACTGCATGAACCCGACACCTTGTGGGCACTTTTCCTCACAAATCTTGTGACTACAACCTGTAGCTGTATCGTATTTGGAATCAAGGTCTATAATGACTATTTCAAAAAGTAATTATTGTTAAAGGTGAGCCTGCTTTTGTGCAAGTTCACTTTTTTCTTTGTAATTTTGCAGCCGAAAAACTATTATCGATGTAAAAGTTTTCATGAAAAAAGAAAGAAGACGAGTAATTTTGTAATATATATTATAATAAAATAGGTATGAAAAAGAAGAGTTATTTGTTCCTTGTGGCCTTTGCCATGTTGTTGGTCTCCTGTGGAGGCAGCGGTGAACGCCCGAGTTTTGGCGATAATGAGTTTCCGGTGAATACCGTCGGTTCTCAGTCGGCAGCCATGCAGACAACCTATCCTGCTACCATCAAGGGTATTCAGGACGTGGAGATTCGTCCGAAGGTTTCAGGCTTTATCACACAGGTGTGTGTGAAGGAAGGTCAAAGTGTTGGCGTTGGCCAGTTGTTGTTTGTTATCGATAATGCCACCTATCAGGCCAGTGTGCGTCAGGCAAAAGCAGCTGTGAACACAGCTACGGCACAGTTGAATACAGCCAAGCTGACTTATGAAAATAACAAACAGCTGTTTGAGAAAAACATCATCGGTCAGTATGAGCTCTCTACAGCTGAAAATGCCTATCATACCGCTCAGGCAGCCTTGGCACAGTCTCAGGCCATGCTGGCATCTGCTCAGGAGACGCTGAGCTTCTGCTATGTAAAGAGCCCCGCAGCCGGTGTTGTCGGATCGCTTCCTTTCAAGGTGGGAGCTCTGGTAAGTGCTTCCAGTGAGAAACCGCTGACCACCGTCTCCGACATCAGTTCCATGGAAGTTTATTTCTCGATGACAGAGAAGGATATCCTGGAAATGACCAAGGCCAGTGGCTCTCCGCAGGCAGCCATCGCTTCAATGCCAGATGTGAAGTTGCAGTTGGCCGACGCATCTATCTATAATCATCCCGGTAAGGTGACAAAGATGAGCGGTGTCATAGACCCCGCTACAGGTTCAGTGCAGATGATAGCTGTCTTCCAGAATCCCGAGAAACTTCTGAAGAGTGGAGGCTCGGGCTCTATCGTAGTACCCCATGAGGCCCAAAATTCCGTGATTATCCCTCAAAGTTGTGTGTCAGAGGTTCAGAACAAGAAGTTTGTCTATACCGTTGGCAAGGACAACAAGGTGAAATACACAGAGATAAAGGTCTCTCCACAAAACGATGGTGTCAACTATATTGTTACAGAGGGTCTGCAGGTTGGCGACCGCTATGTGACCAACGGCATCACCAAGCTCTCCGACGGTATGGAGATTGTTCCTATCACGCCAGCGAAATACCAGAAGAAGATTGCCGACCAGGCAAAAGCCATGACGGCTGGCGATATTGTTGGTGCAATGAAAAAATAAACATTAGAAAACGTAAATTGTCAAATAAAAAATCAGTATGACTTTTACAACCTTTATCAAGCGCCCAGTGCTTTCGACGGTGATTTCCATCGTCATCGTGTTGCTGGGCTTCATCGGGTTGGCCACACTGCCTATTGAGCAGTATCCCGACATTGCCCCTCCTACGGTGGTGGTTTGGACCCAATATCCAGGTGCTGATGCTGAGACGGTGAAGAACTCTGTCATTGCACCCCTTGAGGAAAGCATCAATGGTGTGGAGGGCATGGACTACATGACCTCTACAGCATCTACTGGTTCGGCGCAGATACAGATTCTGTTCCGTCAAGGTGCCAATGCCGATATGTGTGCCGTCAATGTACAGAACCGAGTTAGCCAGGCACAAGCTCTGTTACCTGCCGAAGTAACTCGCGTCGGTGTGACGGTCATGAAGCGTCAGACCTCTCAGGTCATCATGTACTCGCTGACATCCGATGGCCGATACGACGATGAGTTTCTGACCAACTATGCCAATATCAATATTATTCCGGCTCTGAAGCGTATTGAAGGTGTCGGTGATGTGCAGAGTCCGGGTCTGAAGACCTACTCTATGCGTATCTGGCTGAAGCCTGAGGTGATGAAACAATACAACCTGATGCCTTCTGACATTAGCAACGCTTTGGCTGAACAAAACATTGAGGCTGCTCCTGGTACGTTTGGTGAGCAAGCAGATGTAGCCTATGAATATGCCATGCGCTATACCGGACGTCTGAAGACACCAGAGGAATTCGGCAACATTGTCATCTCCAGTGATGCTAACGGCCAGACCCTGAAGCTCAAGGATGTAGCCAAGATAGAGCTGGGTGGACAGCAATATACTGTCTCGATGAAAAACAACAACGTTCCTTCGGTGATGGGTATGGTACAGCAGATTGCCGGTTCCAATGCCAATGACATTGCCAAGAATGTGAAAAAAGAACTTGAGGAGCAGGCCAAGTCGTTCCCTCCGGGCATGTTTTACAAAATCAACTATGATGTAACGGAGTTCCTCTATGCCTCTATTGAAGAAGTCGTCTTCACGCTCATCATGACGCTTGTTCTCGTGTTCATCGTGGTATATATCTTCTTGCAGGACTTCCGCTCAACGCTCATCCCGTTGATTGCTGTCCCTGTGTCGTTGATTGGTACCTTCTTCTTCCTGGAGGTCTTTGGCTTCTCCATCAACCTGCTGGTGCTTTCGGCCTTGCTGTTGGCCATCGCTATTGTAGTCGATGATGCCATTGTGGTTGTAGAGGCAGTGCATGCCAAGCTCGATCAGGGATACAAGAGTTCGCTGACAGCGTCTATCGATGCCATGAATGAGATATCAGGAGCTATTATCTCCATTACGCTGGTGATGGCATCAGTGTTCATTCCTGTATCTTTCATTGGTGGAACGAGCGGAACCTTCTATCGTGAGTTCGGTGTGACAATGGCTGTGTCGATCTTCATATCGGCTATGAACGCTTTAACACTTTCGCCGGCCCTATGTGCTATCTTCCTGAAACCGCACGATAAGGATGGACATGAGCGCAAGATGTCGCGCATAGACCGTTTCCATGCTTCTTTCAATACGGCTTATGAGTCGGTGCTCGGCAAATATAAGGGCATTGTAGAAAAACTTGTCCATCGTCCGATTACCGTTATCGCAACCGTGCTGATAGGTGTTGTTGTGCTGGGTGTGACCATGTCAACGACCAAGACAGGCCTGGTGCCTGATGAAGATACTGGTACCATCTTCTGTACCATCTCCATGCCCCCCGCAACCTCTGTGGCCCGTACCAAGCAGATTATCTCTCAGGTGGACTCCATACTTGGAGCTGATCCGGCTATCCTGAGCCGTGAGCAGATTCAGGGTTACAACTTTATTGCAGGTTCCGGTTCCGACCAAGCCACGTTTATCATCAAGTTGAAACCCTTCTCTGAGCGTCAGAAAGGGTTCTTCTGGAAACTTTCCGGTTTGTGGCAGGGTGACGGAATATACCGTTTCTTCCTGAATCCCTATGAGTCAACGGGTGTGCTGGCACAGATCTACATGAAGACTGCCCACATCAAGGATGCCCAGATATTGGCCTTTGCACCGCCTATGATTCCCGGCTTCTCTGCCAACAATGGTGTTTCCATCGTGATGCAGGACCGTACAGGTGGTGACTTGACAAAGTTCTACGATATAGTGAAAGCCTATCTGGCAGAACTAAACAAGCGCCCGGAGATACAAATGGCTATGACCTCCTATAACCCGAACTATCCGCAATATATGATTAATGTGGATGTGGCGAAGTGTAAGCAGGCAGGCATTACGCCCAACCTGGTGCTTACAACGCTGCAGGGTTACTATGGTGGACTCTATGCTTCCAACTTCAATGCTTATGGCAAGCTGTACCGTGTGATGATACAGGGACTGCCGGAGACCCGGATGACACCCGAGTCGCTGAACAGCGTCTATGTGCGTACACCTGGCGGTATGTCTCCAGTGAAGGAGTTCTGTAACATGGAACGCGTCTATGGACCATCCAATATCAACCGCTTCAACCTCTTTACAGCCATTAATGTAACGGCAACTGTGGCCGACGGCTATTCTACGGGTGAAGCAATTAAGGCCGTTCAGGAAGTGGCTGCCGACTATCTGCCCGAAGGTTATACCTACGACTATTCTGGTCTGACTCGTTCTGAGGCTCATTCGAGCAACTCAACAGCCCTCATCTTCGTGCTGTGTATCGTCTTTATCTACTTGATTCTGTCGGCACAGTATGAGAGCTATATCCTGCCGCTGGCCGTTGTCCTCTCTGTACCTTTCGGACTGGCAGGAGCCTTCCTCTTTACACAGCTCTTCGGCCACTCTAATGACATCTACATGCAGATTTCTCTGATTATGTTGATTGGTCTGTTGGCCAAGAATGCCATTCTGATTGTTCAGTTCGCACTGGAGCGTCGCGAGCTTGGTATGGCCATCTCCTGGTCGGCAGTGCTGGGTGCCGCCGCCCGTCTGCGTCCTATTCTGATGACATCGCTTGCCATGGTCATCGGCCTGTTGCCGATGATGTTTGCCTCCGGTGTAGGTAAGAATGGTAACCAGACGCTGGGAGCCGCAGCTGTGGGAGGTATGATGATAGGTACCTTGCTGCAGGTTCTTATAGTGCCGGCCCTGTTTGTCATCTTCCAGAGTTTGCAGGAGAAGATTCGTCCGATGGTGTTCAACGACGAGATGAATGAAGAGGCAGCCGCTGAACTTCAGCAGTATGCACATGGTAAACTTGAAGAATATGAATTGGAGGAATAAGATATGAGAAGACTGAATATATTATGGATGGGCCTTGCGCTGGTTGTGATGACCGGCTGCAAGAGCCTCTATGGAAAATATGAACGTCCGCAGGTGCAGACCGACGGCATCATGCGCGATGCAGCGCTTGCTGACACTACCGCAGATGAGACCTTTGGTAACCTGCCGTGGCGCACGGTGTTCACGGACCCGCAGCTACAGAAACATATTGAGACGGCCTTGGAGAATAATCCAGACCTGCTCAATGCTGTTCTGAACGTGAAGATGGCTGAGGCACAGCTGATGGCATCAAAGCTGGCCTTCCTGCCCCAGTTTACTTTTACCCCACAGGGAACTATTGCCTCATGGGACGGACAGAAGGCCACAAAGACCTACCAGTTGCCCGTTTCTGCTTCATGGACCATCGACCTTTTTGGCAACCTGCTCTCCCAGAAGCGTGCCGCTCAGGTGTCGCTGTTGGCAGTGAAGGACTACCAGGTGGTTGCTCAGTCAGGAGTTATCTCTGGCGTTGCCAATATGTATTACACCCTGCTGATGCTTGATAAGCAGCTGGAGGTGGTCACCAATATGGAACAACTCACCAAGGATACTTGGGAAACCATGCAGATGCTGAAGCAGACGCGCGTGGGCTATCGCTCTACAGCCGTACAAAGTGCAGAGGCAAACTACTATTCGGTGCAGGCGCAGCGCATTGATATGCAACGCCAGATTCGTGAAGTAGAGAATTCCTTGTCTCTGCTTCTTGGGCAGCCGGCTCAGACCATTGCCCGCGGAAAGCTCGACGAGCAGGTGCTACCGTCGGAGTTTGCCATGGGGGTAGGCATCCAGCTGTTGGCCAACCGTGCTGACGTCCACGCTGCAGAGATGCAGCTGGCCCAATGCTTCTATGGCGTTCAGACGGCACGAAGCCGCTTCTATCCGCAGCTCACGATTTCCCCATCGGGCATCTTTACCAATAGCAGCGGAGCCGGTATCGTCAATCCAGGCAAATGGCTTCTCTCGGCAGTAGGTAGCATGGTACAGCCCATCTTCATGAAGGGCCAGCTCGTGGCAGGTCTGAAAGTAGCGCAGGCACAATATGAGCAAGCTTACAATACTTGGCAGAACAAGGTTCTTACAGCAGGCAGTGAAGTGTCAAACGCCCTCGTTCAGTATAACTCTTCGGAGGAAAAGAGCCGTATAGAAGCATCACAGATTAAAGTGTTGGAGCAAAACGTGAAGGATACCAAAGAACTCTTCACCGGCGCTGGCAACAGCACTTATCTGGAAGTCATACAAGCCCAGAGCAGCCTGCTCAATGCCCAGATTTCCAAGATTACGGATGACTTTAACAAGATGCAGGCCGTGGTAAGTCTTTATCAGGCGCTTGGAGGCGGCGGAAAGTAGTCATCTCATACTTTTCAGACATTATAACAGAATCATTAAAAATACCAACTGTCTTTTAATAGTTAATATGTATGGCAAGTGATATTTCCCCAAAAGCCGAAATAAGCCCGAAAGCGAAAATCGGCCAGAACTGCAAGATATTCCCGTTTGTCTATATTGAGGACGATGTCGTCATTGGTGACAACTGCATTATTTTTCCATTTGTGAGCATACTCAACGGCACACGCATGGGTAACAATAATAAGGTGCATCAGGGAGCTGTATTGGCAGCTCTGCCACAAGATTTCAATTTCCGTGGCGAGAAGAGTGAACTGATCATCGGCAACTACAACATTATCCGTGAAAATGTAGTCCTCAACCGAGCTACCCATACGGGAGGCCAGACTGTCATAGGCAACCATAACTTCCTGATGGAGGGCGCTCATATCTCTCATGATACCAAGGTGGGAGATCACTGCGTCTTCGGCTATGGTACAAAGATTGCCGGTGACTGCGAGGTGAGCAACGGTGTGATATTCTCTACCTCTGCCATAGCCAACGCCAAAACGCGTGTTGGTGAAGGTGCTATGATTCAGGCTGGTACGACCTTCTCTAAGGATGTGCCACCCTACATCGTGGTAGGAGGTAATCCAGTGGGCTACCAGGGACCCAATAAGACCATGATGACGGCCTACGGCATTGAAGAAAAAGTGCAGAAACATATTGCAAATGCCTACCGACTGGTCTTCAACGGCCAGAACAGCGTCTTCGATGCTGTCCTGCAGATCAAAGACCAGGTGCCCGACAGTCCGGAGATTCAGAACATCATACACTTTGTCGAAGCTACCAAGCTTGGCATCGTGGGCAAAACAACATTCTGATTCTGGGCAGAAAGTAAAAAGTCAGGACATCAGAAAATCGCGAAATAGAATTTACAACTGTCCAAAGTCATATCTTTTTCCTTGAGGCTTCAGGCCTCGCTGAGACATTTTTCAGAAGTGATGAAATGGAAAAAGGTATGTCTTTGGGCTTTTCTTGTTTTCCAGAAGAAGAATTTCTGATTTGTAAAGGAAGGTAGTTGGACACCAAACTCAATCCTTTTGGCCCTTAAAGTGGAACAGTTCTGCTTCTAAACCACGCTGACAGGGGGCATTTTTTGGACATCAGTAGCTGGCGGTGCAAGCAATGCCCGCATTGATGACGCGGTCGCGTATGGCATCCAGTTCTTGGCGACTTGCTTTGCGAAGTGAGTTGTCGGGTGTTTCACGGTCAATGGTATAGATCATCACCTGGCTGGGCGCAATCTCCTGAACGACCTTCAACCAAGGCCCGACATACGCTTCCGTCGTGTTGTCGAGAGCGGCGTGACAAACCGCCTCCGACTGTTGGACCACACCTTTCAGAAACATGGTCTGGATGATGACATGACCGTTGAAGCGTTTCAGGTTGTCAACAACATCCTTGACACAGTATTTCCCGGTGGGCCGATCGACTTTGCGGATGAAGTCTTCGTTGACAGTGTCCAGCTTCTGGATGTTGTTGTCCACCCGCAAGAGTGCCTCAAAGACGGCCGGACGGTGCAACATGGTGGCATTGCTCAACACGGAGACCTTTGCCTTGGGACAATACTGGTTGCGCAGACGGATGGTGTCATCAATGATTTCTGCGAAATGAGGATGAGCCGTCGGCTCACCATTTCCGGCAAAGGTCAAGACGTCGGGCACAACACCCTCGGTAATCATTTCCTTTAACTTCTGCTCCAAGGCAGCAGCCGTTTCTTCCCGGGTGGGCCGGGGCAGGGTAGGACGGAAGTCCTTGTTGAAACCACATTCGCAATAGATGCAGTCAAAAGTGCACACTTTTCCGTCGCTGGGCATGAGGTTGATGCCCAGAGAAATGCCGAGCCGCCTGCTATGTACCGGCCCGAAGATGGGAGATGGATAAATAACCGTACTCATTCTAAATGTCGTTAATGGTGCAAAGATACAACTAATTTTCTTACTATGAAAATTTTTACCATAAAAGCAACTTGTCCGTTGTATAACTACCTTTTTAACCTCAGAAACTAAGGTAAATAGATTTTGTCAAAGAAGAATCACTTTGATGATGACTCCTTTGTTAAATAAACATAAATGGTAGGAGGAATATTTTGAAGAGAACTTCAGAGTCGCCGATTCTTTGTATCTTTGCAGCTAAATTTGGTATGATATACCCTTTTTGAAATGAAGAAAAGACGCAGATCCCCCCGTAAGCATCACGGCTTGCAGGCTGTGACGATGTGTATCAGCACAGCCATGGTGCTTGTTTTGTTGGGCATAGTGGTGTTTTCCGTACTCACCAGTCGTAACCTGTCATCCTATATGAAGGAGAACCTGACGGTGACGATGATGCTGGAGAACGATATGACCAATCCCGAGGCAGTACAGTTGTGCCGAAAGTTGAAGGCACGCCCTTATATCCGCCGCATGCAGTATGTTAGCAAGGAGCAAGCATTGAGAGAAGGAATCAAGGACTTGGGTGCTGACCCAACCGAGTTCGTTGGAAGCAATCCTTTCCTTTCCTCGATAGACTTGACGCTCTATGCAGATTATGCCAACAGCGATTCGCTCCGTTGGATCAGTAAGGAGCTGAAGGCCTTTCCCAAAGTCAGTGAGGTTAGCTATCAGAAAGACCTGATGGATGAGGTGAACCAAAACTTGGCGAAGATCAGCATAGGCTTATTGGTGTTGGCGGTTCTGCTGACCATCGTTTCCTTCTCACTAATCAATAATACTGTGCGGCTGGGCATCTATGCGCATCGCTTCTCTATACACACCATGAAACTGGTGGGAGCCTCTTGGGGCTTTATTCGTCGCCCGTTCATCCGCAATGCCCTTGTATTAGGTCTGTTGGCAGCGTTCCTGGCTTCGGCAGCCTTGGCTGGTTTCGTGTATGGCCTGTATGTGTATGAGCCGCAGGTGTTGACAGTACTCACATGGGAGATGCTGGCCATCACGGGAGGCTCCGTTTTCGCCTTCGGCATCATCATTACCACTTTCTGCACTTGTATCTCTGTCAACCATTTCCTTCACATGAAGGCCGGCGACCTGTATAAAATTTAAGGTTTTGACGAACGGAAATACTGAAAGAAAAAAATAACAAACTGTTTATTATATACTATTCACAATTCATGATGGATAAAAAGAACTTAGCATTCGGAAAGCTCAACTTCATATTGTTGGCTGCAAGCATGTTGATAGTCATCCTCGGTTTCATTCTGATGAGCGGTGGCGAGTCAACGGATACTAACTATGATCCAGAGATATTCAACGCCATGCGTATCAAGGTTGCCCCGGTGATATGTTTTGTGGGATTTGTATCCATGATCTATGCTATTGTCCGCAAACCCAAAAACGATTAACAGATGGATTGGATTGAAACCGTTATCATTGCTGTCGTTGAGGGACTGACAGAATTCTTGCCTGTGTCATCAACGGGCCATATGATTATCACCCAGAATCTGCTGGGACTAACCCCCGAAAGCATGACTGACGCCGATAAGGCTTTTGTCCATGCCTTCACCTTTATCATCCAGTTCGGTGCCATCCTCTCGGTGGTATGTCTCTACTGGAAACGCTTCTTCCAGTTTGACAACACGCCGGCACCAGCCGGTAGCGGACTATTAGGAACACTCCGTCACAAGTTCTATTTCTACTGGTTGCTTGTCGTTGGTGTCCTGCCGGCTGTTGTTATTGGACTGGTAGCAAAGAAATCGGGCCTCCTCGACTGGTTGCTCGACAGTGTGGAAGTCGTGGCTGTGATGTTAGTGTTGGGTGGCGTGTTCATGTTGTTCTGTGACAAGTTGTTCAACAAAGGCAGCGACGAGACCCGTGTCAACGAGAAACGGGCATTCAACATAGGCCTTTATCAGTGTATATCAGTCATTCCGGGAGTATCACGTTCTATGGCAACGATTGTAGGAGGTATGACACAAGGTCTTTCCCGCAAGCGTGCCGCAGAGTTTTCGTTCTTCCTTGCAGTACCAACGATGGCCGGTGCTACATTGCTCGACCTGCTCGACTTGCTCAAAGAGGATACCGCTTGGGCCACCAGTCATAACATCACGATGCTACTGCTCGGCTGTGTCGTAGCCTTTGTCGTAGCACTGCTCGCTATGAAGTGGTTTGTATCATTTCTGACGAAATATGGCTTCAAGGCTTTCGGCATCTATCGCATTATAGTTGGCGGTATTATCATAGCCATGCTGCTGACGGGTCATTCACTTGCAATGGTTGACTAAATGAACTTTCAGGAAGGAACTATATTTGCCATAGACAAGCCTTATCGCATCTCCAGCTTCGGAGCACTGGCTCATGTGCGATATCTTATATCCAAGAAGATAGGTGTTAAACGGGTGAAGATAGGTCATGCCGGTACACTCGACCCATTGGCAACGGGAGTGCTGATCCTGTGTACTGGTCGTTGCACCAAGCAGATAGAACAACTTCAGGCCCATACCAAAGAATATACAGCCACACTGCAACTCGGGGCAACAACGCCCAGCTTCGACTTGGAGCATCCAATCGATCAGAACTATCCTACAGCACATATTACGAAAGAACTCATTGAGGAAAAACTTCGGTGCTTTGAAGGCGACATCATGCAGGTGCCACCGGTCTTTTCGGCTTGTATGGTCGATGGAAAGCGTGCTTACGACATGGCCCGTCGCGGTGATGAGGTGCAGTTGAAAGCCAAACCTATACACATTGATAAAATAGAGCTCACAGATTTTTCGCCAGAGACCATGCAGATGACCATCAGGGTCGTCTGTGGTAAAGGCACTTACATTCGCTCGTTGGCCCGCGATATAGGAGAAGCCCTTGGCAGTGGTGCTCACCTCACAGCCCTGCGCCGTACACGAGTAGGCGATTACCGGGTGGAAGACAGCATCTCGTATGACCACTTCCGTGAGTGGTTGGACAGTATGGATGTCAAGCGGATATAAGTTCAGGGGAATCGTAAGCCTCATAAGTAAAACATAATCCCAAAATATGAAACTATCACAATTCAAGTTCAAGTTGCCCGAAGAGTTGGTTGCGCTCTATCCGCAGAGTCTCTATCGTGAGTTTGAAAACGAGGATGGCACCAAGGAAACCGTCCGTTTTACCCGTCGCGATGAGTGTCGGCTCATGGTGTTGCATAAAAAGTCGCAGACCATTGAGATGTTCAAAAAAGATGCTGAAGGCAACCCCATTGAAGGCGAGTATTTGGACTTCCGTTCCGTCTTAGACTACTTCGATGAGGGTGACACCTTTATTTTCAATGACACCAAGGTGTTTCCAGCCCGGCTCTATGGTACGAAAGAGAAGACCGATGCGAAAATAGAGGTGTTCCTGTTGCGTGAACTCAATCAGGAAATGCGACTCTGGGATGTGCTTGTGGAGCCGGCTCGAAAGATTCGTATCGGTAACAAACTCTTTTTTGATGAGAGTGGGTCGATGGTGGCTGAGGTCATTGACAATACCACAAGTCGGGGACGCACGCTACGCTTCCTCTACGATTGTCCCCATGAGGAGTTTAAGCGTGAGCTCTTCGCTTTAGGAGAGGCCCCGTTGCCACGTTATATTGTCGATCGTAGAGAGAATCCTCATGCTGACGAACAGGATCTGGAGGACTTCCAATGTATCTTTGCAAAGAATGAAGGTGCCGTCACCGCTCCTTCTTCAGGACTCCACTTTAGTCGCGAATTGTTGAAACGCATGGAGATAAAAGGCTTTAACTTTGCCTATGTCACCCTTCATTGTGGCTTGGGAAGCTTCCATTCCATCGAAGTGGAGGACCTTACTAAGCATAAGATGGATTCTGAGCAAATGTTCATTAGTAAAGAGGCTTGTGAGATTGTCAACAACACAAAGCGTTCCGGACATCGGGTATGTGCAGTGGGAGCCAGCGTCGTGAAGGCAACAGAGTCTGCAGTAGGAACCGACGGCATGCTGAAGGAGTTTGAAGGATGGACCAACAAGTTCATCTTCCCCCCATACGACTTTGGTCTTGCTGACTCCATGATCGTCAACTTCTATCACCCGCTTTCCATCTTACTGATGGAGACGGCCGCCTTTGGTGGCTATGACTTGGTGATGGAGGCCTACAACCTTGCCGTGAACCACCAGTATAAGTTTGGCTGCTATGGTGATGCCATGCTGATTGTTAATGACTAATTGAGATGCATAGTGTCTTTCTGGGACTCGGTAGCAACCTTGGAGACCGGCAGCAGCAGGTGCTAAAGGCAATGGAGAAAATTGAACAGCTGGTGGGTAGAGTCATGGCCCGCTCATCGCTCTATGAAACAGAGCCATGGGGCTTTCTATCAACCAATCGCTTTGTCAATGCTGTCATCAAAGTTCAGACTTCGCTGTCGCCTCGTGAGCTCTTGTCAGTGACGCAGCAAATAGAGCGTGCCATGGGAAGAAAGGAAAAAAGTCTGGGCCACCAATATGCCGACAGACCTATTGATATTGATATCCTGCTCTATGATGACCTGCTGGTGGATGAGCCCGATCTGAAGATACCGCATCCGTTGATGCAGGAGCGTGACTTTGTCATGCGGCCGCTCAACGAAATAATGAATAATGATAACTGCTAAACAATCTAAGTATATGAAGAAAATTTTATATTTTGTCCTGATGTTGGCCTTGATGATGGTTGCTTGCGGACAGAAAAATAAGCAAGAAAAAGGACCTGGAGACACGATACGTCATATTGTTGTGAAGTCGATGTCGCACCAGGTAGATTCTATGTCGGTAGAACTCTATAAGGAGGGTGCAGTCATGCTTTATGGAGACGGACGCCTTGCCAATGGTACCACTGCCGACACGATACGCTTGGCGGTAGAGCTGTTTCGGAAGTCCATTGCTGCAGACTCTGGACAAGTGCTGGCCTATAACACCCTGGTGCAGGCTTATCATGCTCTCGGACAGGACCAGGAAGCCTTGTCAACCCTTGCAGAGATGGAACATCGTTTTGCAGATTATCCCGATGTCTATATGCTTCACGCCTTCTTACTGGATGTCATGAAGCAACCCGATGAGGCAGAGAAATATTATCGATGTGCCATTGCCAAGTGGGACAGTCTCCTGGCTACAGGTGGCATTGATGTGAGTATGGTGGCCAATCGCGCATTGGCTGTCAGTATGGTTGACGGACAGAAGAAGTTTGTCAGCGAACTGATTTCTGCTATACGTTCTAATCAATACAATGTGTCAGAACGTGAAATGTTGGAAGAGTTGGTGAGTGCGTCCCGTGAACCATATAGCCGATACGACTTAGCTCGTGTCACCATTCAGGGAGGACTGAAGAAGGTGAAGTAACAAAAAAAATCCCCAGAGTGCTGCTCCGGGGATTATTTTTTTGTGATTCGAGAATCAACTTATCGACGCAGGCCAAGAGCCTTGATAAGATTACGATAACGCTCGATGTCGCGCTCCTTCAGATAGCTGAGAAGCTTGCGACGCTTACCAACGAGCATGGTCAGAGAACGGGCGGTGTTGTTGTCCTTGTGGTTCTTCTTCAAGTGCTCGGTAAGGTGCTTGATACGATAAGAGAACAGGGCTACCTGGCTTTCAACAGAACCGGTGTCCTGAGCGCCGTTCTTGCCATACTGGGCAAAGATCTCGGCCTTCTTTTCTTTGTTTAAGTACATGCTTGTTTGTTTTGATGAATGTTGTGCAATTACATCCTGCCAGCGCCGGCCGCCTTCATCAGAGCGCACCACATTGACAAAATGCATCGGGTTTTCCGAATTTGCGGGTGCAAAGGTACTATAAATATTTGATAAATAAAAAATTAGAAACAAAAAATTACGCTGTTTACTGTATTTTTTGTAATTTTGCAGCCGATTTACGCAAAACAACTTATGCAAGACATTAGGAATATAGCCATCATTGCCCATGTGGACCATGGTAAGACAACGCTCGTGGACAAGATGATGCTTGCCGGAAAACTTTTCCGCGAAGGACAGGATAACAGTAGCCAAGTGCTTGATGCCAATGATTTGGAACGTGAACGAGGCATCACCATTCTTTCTAAAAATGTTTCTATCAATTGGAAAGGAACGAAAATCAATATTATCGACACTCCGGGACACGCCGACTTTGGCGGAGAAGTGGAGCGCGTGCTTAACATGGCTGACGGCTGTCTGCTGCTGGTGGATGCCTTTGAAGGCCCCATGCCTCAAACACGCTTCGTCTTGCAGAAAGCTTTGCAGATAGGACTTAAACCCATTGTAGTGGTGAACAAGGTCGATAAGCCCAACTGCCGACCGGAGGAGGTCTATGAGATGGTCTTCGACCTGATGTTCTCACTCAATGCTACTGAAGACCAGCTGGACTTCCCTGTAGTCTATGGCTCTGCCAAGCAAGGCTGGATGGGAGAGGATTATAATGCTCCGACCGATAACATAGACTATCTGTTGGATAAAATTGTCGAAGTGATTCCTGCCCCCCAGCAGTTGCGTGGTATCCCGCAAATGTTGATTACATCTTTGGATTACTCTAACTATACAGGACGTATTGCTGTGGGACGTGTATATCGTGGCACACTCACCGATGGCATGGCCGTCACTGTTTGTCACCGTGATGGAACCCAGGAACGCATGCGCATCAAGGAACTCCATACTTTTGAAGGCATGGTGCATGTAAAGACCGACCATGTGGATTCGGGAGACATCTGTGCCGTCATCGGTCTCGACAACTTCGAAATCGGAGATACCATCAGCGATCCGGAAACGCCTGAGGCCCTGCCTCCCATTGCTATTGACGAGCCTACAATGTCGATGCTCTTCACCATCAATGATTCCCCGTTCTTTGGTAAGGAAGGAAAATATTGCACCTCCCGACATATCAACGATCGCCTACAGAACGAATTGGAGAAAAACCTCGCCTTACGGGTAGAGCCTTTTGAGGATGCCACTGATAAGTGGATTGTTTCCGGACGTGGCGTGCTCCACCTCAGTGTGCTCATTGAGACCATGCGGCGTGAAGGCTACGAACTACAGGTCGGACAACCCCAGGTCATCTATAAGGAAATTGACGGACAGAAGTGTGAGCCCATAGAGGAGCTGACCATCAACGTGCCTGAAGAGTTCTCCTCAAAGATGATTGATATGGTGACTCGTCGTAAGGGCGAGATGACGAGCATGGAGACACAAGGCGACCGGGTGAACATAGAGTTTGACATGCCTTCTCGAGGTATCATCGGATTGCGTACGAATGTGTTGACGGCTTCTCAGGGAGAGGCCATTATGGCTCACCGTTTTAAAGAGTACCAACCCTATAAGGGTGATATCGAACGCCGGGTCAACGGTTCGATGATTGCCATGGAAACCGGAACGGCTTTTGCGTATAGTATAGACAAATTGCAGGATCGTGGAAAGTTCTTCATTGATCCGGGTGAGGAGGTCTATGGCGGAGAAGTCGTCGGTGAGCATGTTCACGACAACGACCTCGTCATCAATGTCACCAAGGCTAAGCAACTTACGAATGTCCGTGCATCCGGTACAGATGAAAAGGCTCGTATTATTCCCAAGACTGTCATGTCATTGGAGGAATGTTTGGAATATATAAAAGGCGACGAACTGGTTGAGGTAACACCAAAGTCTATTCGTATGAGAAAGGTGATTCTTGATCATTTGGAGCGGAAGCGTGCTAATAAGGAATAAACAGAAATCCCCCGTCAGCCAGACGGGGGATTTCTGTTTCTATGCGTCTGCAAAGATACGCCCGTCATCAAGGGTGACTTTGAGCTTGGTATATTCGCTGTGAAAATCGTTCTGCAACCGGTCAAGATAGCGTGCGCTCTCCCATTTACACATGGGAAGATCGTGAAGCAGATAGTTGCCACACGTCTGAGGTTCTGTGGCAGGCACCTGACCCTGGGTCAGAATCCACTGAAGACATTCTATGGTCAGTCGGCGCATATCTTCAACACTATAGCAGCCGGTCATGATGACATACATGCCGGTAAGACATCCCATCGGACCCACATAGACCACATCGTCCTTCGCTTCACTATTGCGGAACCAGGTGGCCATCAAGTGTTCCAAACTGTGCATGGCAGCAGGGGACACGGCAGGTTCTTTGTTGGGTTCTGTGATGCGTAAGTCAAAAGTAGTGAAGCCCTTGTCCTCGCGGGAAACATAGATGCCGGGCTTCAAATGAGTATGATCGATGGTGAAACTCTGTATGACTTCCATATTTATAAGCTTTCAACAAATGTTTTTGTGACTTGGAAAGAGTTCTCTGCGATGGTGTTCCAAAAGTCGTGGTACATGGATGCATCCGTGTCACGAAGAGGAATGTCGCTAACTACGCGGAAGGAAATGAAAGGCACATTGTGGAGATAGCACGTCTGTGCGATGGCGGCAGACTCCATGTCGATGGCCTTTGCTTCAGGGAAATGACGAACAATTTCCATAGCCTTGTCTTTGGAATCCACAAACCAGTCGCCCGTGACAATCAGACCAGGATGAATGGCTGGAGTTCCTATATGACTGGAAAGCTGGGATGCTTTTTCCAATAATACCGGATCAGCCTGAAAACGTGCCGGTAAACCTTGAACCTGACCGAAGATGGTCTTGTCATCAATAGCGGTACCGCAATAAACGTCGTGGTAGCAGAGTTCGCTACTCACTACTACATCCATTACGTTCACGTTGTCTCCATTACCACCGGCACATCCGCTGGAGATGATGCAGTCGGGATGGAACTCGTTGATCATTTTCTGCGCACCAAGTGCTGCATTAACTTTCCCAATACCACATTTATTGACAATGATGTGGCTGCTTTCCTGTCCAAAAACATGGCGGAGCTGTTCCATCTCCTTGTCCATGGCGACGATGATTCCTATTTTCATGGTGCAAAGGTACGAATAATTCTTAATTATTGAGTATTATTCGTGATATTTTATTATCTTTGCAGCAAATATAATTGAATCTATCAGGTTATGGAATTTTTGAAGAAATATCTGCTGGACCTGGCGGCTGTCGTGTTGTTTGCCGCCATCGCTTTTGCTTATTTCATGCCAGCAGATCTGGAAGGTCGTATTTTGTATCGTCACGACTCTTCTGCTGGTCGCGGTGCAGGCCGAGAGGCAACGGAGTATTATCAGCAGACTGGAGAGCGCACTCGTTGGTCGAACTCCACTTTTAGTGGTATGCCAAACTATCAGACTGCTCCGTCATATAAAAGCACGGAGGTGTTGGCGAGGGTTTCCGATGCCTATCATCTGTGGTTGCCGGAGAATGTGTGGTATGTCTTTGCCTACTTGTTAGGATTCTATATCCTGCTGCGTGCTTTCGACTTTCGGAGAGAACTGGCAGTTCTGGGGTCTGTCATTTGGGCTTTTTCCAGCTATTTCTTCATCATCATTGCAGCTGGACACATCTGGAAAGTCATTGCCTTGGCTTATCTGCCACCCATGATAGCCGGTATCGTATTGGCCTACCGGGGCAAATATCTCTGGGGATTCATCGTCACATCTTTGTTTGCTGCCATGGAAGTGAATGCCAACCATGTGCAAATGACCTACTATTATCTGTTCATCATCTTTTTTATGGTGCTGGCCTTTTTGGCTCAGGCAATAAAAGAGAAGCAACTGTCTCATTTTCTGAAGGCAACGGGCATCTGTCTGGCCGGTGGGCTGATAGGTGTCAGTTTGAATCTGTCAAATCTGTATCACACCTGGCAGTACACACAGGAATCTATGCGCGGCAAGAGCGAGCTGGTAAAACAGAATGCCGCTAACCAGACCGACAGCGGACTGGAACGTGACTATATCACGCAGTGGAGCTATGGCATAGATGAGACGTGGACACTCCTTGTGCCAAATGCTAAAGGTGGCGCTTCCGTTCCATTGAGCCGTAGTGAAAAGGGAATGGAAAAGGCGGAGAATATCTACCTGCCCATCTACCAGCAGCTCGGCCAATATTGGGGCGAACAGCCCGGAACGAGCGGACCGGTCTATGTGGGTGCTTTTGTGCTGATGCTTTTTGTCTTGGGACTGTTCATCGTGAAAGGACCTATGAAATGGGCTTTGCTGGCGGCAACCATTCTGTCTATTCTTCTTTCGTGGGGGCGAAATTTCATGCCGTTCACAGACCTCTTCATTGATTACATGCCGATGTATTCCAAGTTCCGTACGGTGGCATCAATCCTGGTTATAGCGGAGTTTACAATTCCTCTGTTGGCTGTCATGGCCTTGAAGGAGTTTATCTCCGATACAGCCGGAAAGACTGCTGCTTCAGGAAAAGTACAGAAGTATCTATGGGTGAGCTTCGGCTTGACAGCGGGCATGTGTGTGCTGTTTGCAATAGCTCCAAATTTGTTCTTCTCCGATTTTGTCTCTACCCAGGAGATGCAGGCCTTGTCGCAGTTTCCTGCAGAGCAGCTTCAGCCTCTGTTGGCTAATTTGCGTGAGGTGCGACGTGCCATCTTTACTGCCGACTGTTGGCGGTCGTTCTGGGTAATTGTCATCGGCACAATATTCCTCTTGCTCTATCGCATGGGAAAAATGAAAGTCGAATACATGACGGCAGCTCTCACAGTGCTTTGTCTCGTTGATATGTGGACAGTGAACAAGCGCTATCTCTATGATGACATGTTTGTAGAGAAGAGTGTGCGCGAGGAACCCATTCAGAAAACAGCTACAGACGAATTGATTCTTCAGGACAAGGCTTTAGACTACCGTGTGCTAAACTTAGCCAGCAATACCTTCAATGAGAACGAAACCTCATATTATCATAAGAGCATTGGCGGTTACCACCCGGCAAAGTTGCGCCGTTATCAGGAGATGATAGAAGCTTATATCATGCCGGAAATGCAGGTGATGATGCCAGCCATCTCGGATGCACAGGGCGACATGACCAAGGTGGCAGGCGACAGCATCTGGCCTGTACTCAATATGTTAAACATGAAGTATGTCATAGTGCCATTGCAGGGTGGACAGACCGTTCCAATCATGAATCCCTATGCCTATGGAAATGCTTGGTTTGTAGATCGTCTTAGCTATGTGGCTAATGCCAACGAGGAGATTGCGGCTGTGGGTAAGCTGGACCTTCGCCATGAGGCTGTGGCAGATGCCAAGTTCAAGGAGCAGCTGGGAGAAGCCGTGGTACAGGATGACATGTCTGTCGTACAGTTGAAGACCTATGCTCCCAACGAGCTTAGCTATGAGGTCAACTCGAGCAAAGGTGGCATATTGGTGTTCTCGGAGATCTACTATCCGGGGTGGACTGCCAGTGTTGACGGCAAAGAAACAGAACTGGGACGCGTGGACTACATTCTCCGTGCCATGAAGATGTCACCGGGTACCCACCAAGTAGTTTTAACCTTCAAGCCTCGTTCGGTAGAACGTACAGAAAATATTGCATACACCTCATATATCATTCTGCTTTTGGCTGCTGTTGCCGGTATCGTGGCAACAGTGCGTAGAAACAGAATTCATCGTAATAACCTCCGAAACAACGTAAAACAATGAATATGAAATCTTTAGGAAAGTTGGGACTGTTGATTGTGATGGCGGTATGTGTTAGCCATGCCGCAGCCCAGAACTCGCGTCAGTCATCCAGCATGAATCTTGTTATTTCCGACCGCCATGATACCGACGTTCCATTCTCCCTTGCTGGTCCTGGCAAGAAGCTTCCTGTGCGTTGGGGGCTTGACGTAGCGTGGATTAATGAACAGAATGTCAGAAAGGGCATTAACCATATTGGCAAGAATAATCTTTATGTCGTCAGGGGAAGCTTTCAAACGACCGAGGCACTTGTCAACGACACAATGCTGACAGACAATCAGATTAACACCCTTCGTGAGCGAATGAGAATAGCACGTATCGTTAGCGACACCGTCAACATCATCTTGAATGAAGACCAGGAGCAGGGCATCGTGTCCTATTATGGTAGCAAGGGCGCATCGAATACGGCTCATTGGGCAGCACTCATCAATTCCAGTGTCCATTGGATACAGAAAAACTACCCTCGCAACAAGGTTATCGCAGTCTCACCCTTCAATGAACCCGACTATACTGACTGGGGACAGGGAAGCAAGGCCAACTTCAAGGAGATTGCGCGTAAGCTGAAAGAAGAATATCCCCGTTTCGCAGATATTGCCATCACGGCTGGAAACACCCTGAACAACGATAAGGCCATGGAGTGGTATAATGCTGTGAAACCCTATGTCACTTGGGGTAACACCCACCAGTTGGCAGGTTCTTTTGACAACTATGCCAGCTTCTTTCGACAGGTGCGCGGCGATGGCAACCATGGCTACGCTGACGAGCTGCACAATGTGGGCGAGGCCATGATCGGTGCAGAGAACGGTATGCAGACAGGCATCTGGTGGGGCTTTGACAGCCGTGCCCGAGGTGAATTCTGCCAACTGAGTAATACCGGCCAGCGTATAGGCTATGCCGAGAACCGCAGTGCCTGGTCTGCCGCCTGCGTCTATCGTGACGACAGTCAGCAAAGGGTGCGCGCCTTCCTTGGCACCTCCGAGCGCCAGGCTACCCCCTCTTCGTTTATGTTCCTCTCTCGTGACCGCGAGGTTTACTACGACGGCTTTGGCCCCGTGCGTGAATACCGCATGGCGATGCCAGGAGGAACCGGCTATCAGACCGGGCAGACCAATGCAGAGCGTGTCATCAATATTGACTACGGAGAAGACGTCCCTCTGAAACCTATCAACGGGCGTTACAAACTGATGAGCAACAGCACCAATTATGTTGTTGGTACCTATGGCGACCTATGGGGAAACCCTCGCATTGCACAGGTCAGCGACAATGGAGGTGAGCAACTCCTGTGGGACGTCACTCCCACAGACCCGAGCGTACAAGGCGACTTCAGCTTCTACTTCATCAGAAATGCCAAGGATGGGAAACGCATCAACGTGCTCGACAATTCCACGGCAAGCAATGCCAACCTGATAGCCTACAATGCTGAAGATGCCAGCAACGAACAGTGGTATCTGGAATATGCAGGAAACGGTGCCTACTATATCCGCAACAGAGAGTCAGGACTCTACCTCACCTTGACAACCACTGCAAAGACAGAGGGGGCCCCCATCCAACAGGCTACCCTAAAGACGGGAGCTGCCAACCTGCGCACCCAGCAGTGGCGTTTTCTTCCCGCCGATGTGACCTGTGAGCGTGTAGCCCCTGGCATTCCGAAAAACCTCCGTGCTATGCCGCAGGCCGCTGCCGTCCAACTCTTCTGGGACGCCAACACTGACGCCGACCTTGAAGGCTATGTCGTACAGCGCAAAGAGAGTGCCGGAACAGAGTGGAACGTGATAGCCCGAGGTCTGAAAGATCCCTATTACTTTGACAACACCTGCCGACAGGGCGTGGAATACGACTACCGGGTCCGAGCCTACGACAGAGCTTCCAACCTCTCGAGAGTGTCAGAAGTAGTCAGTTGCAGTCCCACCGGAGCACACGGCCTCATAGCCCAGTGGCAGTTTGATGACGATCTAAACGACGCCACTCCCAACTGGTTCGACTGTATCCATTCTGCTACCCCCGCCTACAGCACTACCCACCAGTCAGGAGAAAAGTCGCTCGTCATGAACGGCACCAACGCCTATCTGCGACTCCCTTACGCCATAGCCGACATGGAGCAGATGACCATCGCCTTGTGGGTCAACTGGCAGGCGCCCTCAAAGGCGTGGCAGCGAATCTTCGACTTCGGAAACGGTGAAAACGAGTACATGTTCCTCACACCGAGCAATGGCAGCGTCATGCGCTTCGCCATCAAGAACGGGGGCACAGAGCAGAATGTGAGCTGCACAACCAAGCTCGCCAACAGCACATGGAAACACGTTGCCGTGACCATAGCTCCCGGCAAGACCACAATATACGTCGATGGCGAGGAGGCCGCCTCCAGCACAGGCATCACTATCAAACCCAGTGACATCAGACCCGCCCTCAACTACATCGGTCGTAGCCAGTTTAATGCCGATCCTCTCTTCACGGGCTACATCGACGACCTGCGCATCTATAATTACGCGCTCTCTCAGCAAGAGATAAAGGGAGCTATGCAGCAGGTGGCCAACGGTATTCAGAGTGTGTCCCCGACATCCGTCCAGGAAATAGGAGGAACCTACTACACCCTCGACGGACGAAGAATTTCCAACCCATCACGAGGACTCTTTATCTATAAAGACACTAAAGGAAAAACAGAAAAAGTTTGGAGATAAGAAGCGATGAAGAAGTTGTTGTCGCTACCGCCAAACCTGGTGGGTAGCTTCCATCGGGTGACGGGCTATGGAAGAGATGAGTGGTTTTGTACCCATGACCCCATTGGCCATAAGTTAGGGTCTGGAGGTGGAACAGCATGGCTACTCTCCAAAGCTTATGAAAAGGATGTCTTGGAGGCCGAGAGTAAAGGACAAGATGACACAGCGTTTCTGACATGGCTTTCTAAGGAAAAGCGCATTCTCCTTCATGCCGGAGGACAGAGCAGACGTCTGCCCTCGTACGCTCCGTCGGGTAAGATTCTAACTCCAATACCTGTGTTTAGGTGGGAACGTGGGCAGCAACTTTCACAGGATCTGCTTTCCCTGCAGCTACCTCTTTATGAAAGAATGATGAGACAGGCTCCAGACCATCTGCATACCATGGTGGTCAGTGGAGATGTCTTGATTCGTCAGTCTGTAGAGGGCGCATTATTACCTTATTATAATGAGGCATGCGAAGATGCTGATGTTGTGTGCTTCGGGTTATGGCTCGAAGCAGAAACAGCCAAGAACCATGGTGTGTTTGTCTCCACGCGCGAATGTCCTTCGGAGCTGAAGTGCATGTTGCAGAAACCTTCTGTAGATTTGTTGACCGACCTTAGTCGTGATCATTTGTATCTGACAGATATCGGTGTGTGGTTATTGTCAGATAGGGCGGTCAACTTGTTGATGCAGAAAGGCCGTCAGGAATATGATCTGTATAGTGAGTTTGGCGGTGCTTTGGGATATGAGCCGACTACTCCTGATGAAGAACTTTCTACTCTGAAAACGGCTATTCTACCTCTTTCCGGTGGTGAGTTCTACCATTTTGGAACTTCGCGGGAAATGATTTCTTCTACTCTTGCTATTCAAAATGTAGTTAACGACCAGCGGCAGATATTTCATCGTTCTCGTAAACCTCATCCTTCGATGTTTGTTCAGAACGCTGAGACTCATATACAGCTGACACCAGAGAATACTTTCGTGTGGATAGAAAATTCCTGTGTGGGAAAACATTGGAAACTCACGCATAACCACATCATTACGGGAGTGCCTCAAAACGATTGGAGAATCAGCCTCCTGCCAGGGCAATGTGTAGATATTGTTCCCTTGGGTGAAAAGCAGTGGATAGTGCGTCCCTACCAGATGGATGACAGCTTTGCAGGCGAGGCGCAACGTGAACATCGCTTCCCTGTAGTAAAGACCATTGAAGAGATGGAACTCGTACTTCGTTGGATGCTGGGAGAAGAAAAACTTCTTGCAGGCAAGAAGATCTGGGAACAGGCTGTAAAAAAGAGTGCAGAGGAGATTTCTTCAGAGGCCAATCTCCTTCGACTCTTTGCCCAACGTGATGCTTACAGAATCTCTAATTGGCCTTTATTGGCAAGAAACTACCGACATAGCATATTCTATCAGCTGGACTTGCAACATGCGGCTACGGAGTTTGCTGATCATCATATCCCGATGCCTCTTCCATTGCCATCAGGTGAACCCTTGCTTACTCGCATCAGTGATGCCATGTTTCGTTCACATTTCGGGAAGCTGACCGGACAGAAACAGATGGCACAAGAGGAAGAGCAGCGGGCTTTCTCAGAGTTGCGCAGAGGACTCCAGACTTTTTTACAGTCCCATACAGTAGTCCCTCAGTTCTCCACCTATCAAGACCAGATTGTATGGGGACGCTCTCCTGTACGCATCGATATTGCAGGTGGATGGACAGACACACCGCCATTCTGCCTGATGGAGGGAGGAGATGTCATCAATCTGGCCATTGAACTCAATGGCCAGCCTCCCATACAGACCTATGTGAAGCCATGTAGGGAGTATCATGTTGTACTTAGAAGCATCGATCTTGGTGCCAGTGAGGTGGTGACAACCTATGAAGAACTGGAAGACTATAAGAAGGTGGGCAGCCCGTTCTCTATTCCCAAGGCGGCTTTGGTACTTGCTGGCTTTCATCCTTCCTGTTCTACAGAAAAGTTTGCCACACTTTCACAACAGTTGCAAGCGTTTGGTTGTGGTATAGAGGTGACCCTCCTTTCTGCCATTCCTGCCGGTAGCGGATTGGGAACCAGTTCTATTCTGGCAGCCACCGTGTTAGGCACCTTGAATGATTTCTGCAGTCTGGGGTGGGATAAGAGGGAGATAGGATATCGCACACTTGTCTTAGAGCAGCTCCTAACTACTGGCGGAGGCTGGCAGGACCAGTTCGGAGGTATTCTTTCTGGAGTTAAACTTTTGCACACCTCCTCTGGAGAAAAACAAATACCAGAGGTGCGTTGGCTGCCTACGGGGCTTTACTTGCAGCCTGAATATAGAGATTGTCACCTGCTTTATTATACAGGTATCACGCGTACGGCCAAGAATATTCTCTCAGAGATTGTCTGTCGCATGTTCCTCAATCAGCGTGAGCAGCTGGCCCTGTTACGAGAGATGAAGAATCACACGATGGAGATGTTTGATGCTATCCAGCATGAAGACTTTTGGCAGATGGGGCGCCTTGTCCGTAAGACTTGGAGTCAGAACCAGGCATTGGACAAAGGCACCAATCCTGCGGAGGTGTCACGTCTGTCCAGCCTTATCGACGATTTGTGTCTGGGTTATAAACTTCCGGGAGCTGGCGGTGGTGGCTACCTCTATATGGTGGCTAAAGACCCCGAGGCAGCCGTTCGCATCCGTCAGATACTTTCAGAAAACCGTACGAATAGGAATGCTCGTTTCGTAGATATGCTCATCAGTGAGCGAGGTCTGCAAGTCAGTCGCAGTTAATTTAGATACAGATGGAGTTTAGAACGGTTGTCGAGATAGAGAAGCCTCCTTTTGAGTTGTCGCCCTGTGAACGGATACTATTTGTGGGATCATGTTTTGCCGATGGTATAGGGCGTCAGGCTCAGGAAGAGATGTTTCGTGCAATGGTCAATCCCTACGGAGTGATGTATAATCCAGCCAGCATCCTGCACACAGTGGCAAGGGTAGTGGATGAGGAAAAGAGGTTGAAGGAAGAACCCTTCTCTACCGTAGTGCTGACTCTTGGAACCAATCATGTCTATATCCTCAAGGAGACAGGCGATATTGTCGATAACTGCCAGAAACGTCCCCAGTGTCTGTTCGAAGAGCGAGAACTTTCTGTTGACGAGTGTGCTGGCTATCTGTCCCAGGTTGTAGAGCTCCTGCATAGCACTAACCCTGATATTCGTGTCATTCTGACCGTCAGTCCTATCCGTTATCGCAAATATGGCTACCACAACAGTCAGCTCTCCAAGTCAACACTACTGCTGGCGGTAGCGAAACTTTTACGTTCCATAGAGTCGTCTCCCACCTTGAAGTCTGTGAAATGTTATTATTTCCCGGCCTATGAGATTGTGCTCGACGAGTTGCGCGACTACCGTTTCTATGCCCCCGACATGCTCCATCCCTCCGAACAGACTGTGGAATATATCTGGCAGCGCTTTGGTGAAACCTTTTTCAGTGCCGAAACCAAAGGCTTCCTGACCAAGTGGCATCCACTGAAAAACGCCCTTGCCCACCGGCCCTTCAATCCTGATAGCATCGAATACAAAGCATTCCGAGCGTCAACCTTGAATAAGGTGAAAGATCTGCGCCGCAGCTATCCTGCCATGCCTAACCCTTTCGACAACGAATAAGCCTATGAAGAGAATTGTTTTCCTGACTGTTGCCGTATTCATGACATACCACATGATTGCCCAAACCCCAAAGTATCTGAACCCTCAAGTGCCCATCGAAGAACGCATCAGCGATGCTCTCTCCCGTATGACACTTCAAGAGAAAATCAAACTCGTTCATGCACAGAGTAAGTTTACTTCTGCTGGCGTACCGCGGTTGGGCATTCGGCAGTTGAATATGGACGATGGACCTCATGGGGTGCGCGAGGAACTCGACTGGAATGAGTGGAAGACTGCCAACTGGACCAACGACTCCATTGTGGCGTTCCCTTCGCTCACCTGTCTGGCTGCCACTTGGAACCCCGCTCTGGCCTCACTCTACGGACATTCGGTGAGCGAAGAGTTTGCTTTTCGGGGGAAAGACCTGATGCTCGGCCCGGGGGTGAACATCCAGCGCACGCCCCTCAATGGTCGTGCCTTTGAGTATATGGGCGAAGACCCTTATTTGGCTTCTGAAATGGTGGTGCCCTATATACAGGCTGGCAGGTGGAAGTGGATGTTACCAACACCGGCTCACGCGATGGCAAAGAGGTGGTGCAGCTCTATCTGGGTGAAGAAAAGCCCTCGGCCGAAAACCCTGTGAAAGAGCTTCGCGGCTTCCAAAAGATTTCTCTTCGCTCAGGCGAAACCACCACCGTGCGTTTCACCATTGCTCGTAACAGCTACCAACACTGGTCGGAGACTGCCCATGCCTGGCAGCCCGTGCCTGGCAACTTGAAAGCCTATATCTGCTCCAGTGCCGAGGATGTGAGGGGCAGCGTGACTTTCAAGTAATCTTGGGGACTTGTTTTTTTCTTGTTCCGTTAACCTAAATTAACCGTTTTTTTTTTTTTGTTAGCACAAAAGTGGTTACTTTTGTTCCGAACTTGGGCTTCTATGTATTTAACTAAAATAATAATAATAATTAAAAAAACTACTCGAGATGAAAAGAAACTATCTAAAACCTTTGTGTGAGAAAGTACCCTTGCGTGGCCTACGGCTATTGAGTGCCTCGCAGAACATAAACTACCAAGAGAGGGCTGTGTCGCAATTCTCCCGTGAATCTGATAACTTTGTGGACGACGACGGAGCCGTTTCTCCCCGTTCCGTTTGGGATGACTAAACTAACTTTTTAACAATCAAACCAAAGTACTTTATGAAAAGAATTACTACAATATTCATGTTCCTCATGCTGGTTTTCATGGGGGCAGGAGCTGATGTCAATGCACCCACTAACTATGTTAGCTCAATTCAGACAGGAGTGAACTATCTTTGGTGTTTGGATGACGGAAATCATCCGCGATATATTCATGCGGATGGAACCAAAACTGCTTCTGATGGTCATCTTACAGGAGCTGCTATCTTCCAATTTGAGGATGCTGGCGACAACTACTATTATATCAAGGAAGTAGGAAGTGGCAAATACATGTATACCGATTATGCAGACGATGTTACACAAATAACTGCTGCGGGAACTCCTTGGGCTTATACTAGTAATAATGTCCTTGCTGCAGGAACTAAGGAAGATGCAGACAAATTCAAGTGGCAAGTTTCAGAGGGTTCGCTCACAAATGGTTTCTTTATTTCTTCCAAAGTAAATGTGAATGCTGTGCTGGCTGCTACGAGCCAAGGCAATACTGGAGTTTATTTCTATCAATACACGACTTCAAATGGTGGAAATGCAAAATATCCCTTTGCCAATTCAAAGTTTATTAAGGTCGCGACTTCTCTCAGTGAAGTGAGCAATGATAAGTGCTATAATATCTGCAACTATCAAGCTTGGTGGGCAGTTGGATCAGGTGCTACTGAGGTTAATTCAACCTACGCCAATGACAAAGGTTTGAACCTTGCAGTATCAACATCTGATACGAAACAGCAATTTGCATTCATCAAGTATATTGACAAATACTATCTATACAGTGTTGGTGAGGGTAAATTTGCATATAAGAATGGGACAAAACTCTCGTTGGCAGATGGCTTTAATAACAATGTAACCAGTAACGGCGCTGTGACTTTTGTAACATCAACGAGTTCTTCATATAAGAGTTCTGCTCCTGTAATTGTCACTGTTGCGTCTAAGAACTTTGGTGTATCTAAAAACTTTTCGCCCACTGTTTTGGGTTATGATGATGCGTCAGATAATGGTAATGCCTCAGCTGTTTGTGAGGCTGGTAGCTTTACTCCCACTACTGCTTTGGCACAAATTGAGAGCAGTTTCCTCTTCGAGCCTTCTACAGATTTGGCTCCCAAATATTATGCATGGCGTACAGCAGTAGACAATAAGCCATCTTATATCCATATTGAAAGTGGGAATCCTAAAAATCAAAACAATCATAATATCACGGTCACAGATCCTATTGACGCTACATATGCGTGGTATTTCATAGGTGACCCAGAGAATGGTTATGCCATCAAGAACAAATCCACGGGAACATACCTTGGCGGTCGCACTTCTTCTGGTGGTTACATGAGTATGGAGGCTTCTAATAATTGCAAGTTTTATCCGATTAATGAGGTAACAGCTACCCCAACATGGAATACATGGTATGATAAGGAGCATAATTATTATATAGACCGCGCAGATGGTTCTCCATATGCTCATACATCAGGTAATAAGAATGATTATATCCGTCTCTATAATGTCAAGTTCTCATTGAGTGATGCTGCTGCTGGTTTGGTGGTAGGTTCGACCACTATTTCCGACTTTACTGCATACTATCTTATCACGTCCTCTGCATCGTTATCTTGTGCTGAATCGAGCTATACTATTACGGCCTACGATGGCTACTCTACTTTGGCAGAGGCACTCACCAACGATGATGACGGTACCATCAATGTCACGGTAAAAGAGGGATTGCCTATTTCTTACAAATTACTTTGGCAAGGTAATGAGTTGACATCCGCAACTGCAGTGAAATACCAAGAGCCAGGTGAAAGCGTTATTGCTGCTGCTACCGTGTTTGGTGCCGCACCCGCCTATTGTACTTATACCGATGTAAGCATCAGCACCATTGGAGCAGAGACAACAGAAGTCACTTATACGCTTAGCTGGGACGGTCCGTTCGATTTCTCGACAGACTATGCCCATGCCAAATGGTATTATCTGGGTATCAACCGAAGTACGGCTGACGATCCTGAGTATTGTGTGTACTCTGCCTCTACTCCTTATCAGCTTGTGTCACTTGAGGATGCACAATCTGCCGGATATAATGGCATTTGGGCTTTCGTGGGCAATCCATACGACGGGGTGAGAATTGTCAACCACGGTTCTGGTGAAGGATATTATCTGAATTTATCAACCTACCCAAGTATGGTCAATGCAACATACCCCACATATAGTCTATTGCGTATCAAGGCACATACCAACGGAGCTGGATTCACATTGGATAATGACGACTGCTACTTGTGCAATTACAACAATTACAACACAACAGATGTAGGATTGAGATTCTTTGATGCAGCATATGCAGCTTACCACCAGACCTGCATTACAGTATCGGCAGTACCCTATAAGACGTTGGAACTTCTTGACTTGGAAGCTTATGCGAATTCTCACGCTCTTGGTCAGTACTTTGGTGTTGATGAAACAGCTTATAATACCATGGTCGAAAGTGTTAATGCGCAAGAGACTGTAACAGAATCAGATTATAATACATTCTCATCAATGATGTCAGGATACATGAACCCTCGTCTTCCCGAATCGGGCTACTATCGAATCAAGAGTAGTGGCTCACGTGGACGAACATCGTATATTACTTATGGTAAACTGAATGACGAGAAAGGGTTTGGTTTGGTGACCACATCCAATGACAAGAATGGCGATTACGGAACTGTTATTAAGCTGACTCGTGTTGGTAATGGCAAAAACTACCAAATATCCGTACAGGGGTTGAATGTTCAGGTACATTCTGGTGACAACACTCTTTTTACTGCTACAGAAAGTGGTCCCCTGAGCTTTGCGTTTAACCATATAAGCCTGTCAGGAAAATGTAGTATTAATGATGGGTCAACAACACATGGATATTTGCATGAGGCAAATTGGTATAACTCAACAACAGGACTGAATGGAGTCGTAGGTTGGGATGAAGGCGATGGTTCTAATGCTTCGACTTGGAGTCTTGAAGATGTGTCAACAATTTCCGTTACCATGAACGATGGCGGTGACGACCACACCTACGCAACTCTCTATCTGCCCTTCGGTGTAACAATCGATAGCGGAAGTGACGTGGATGCTTACATTATGACCATTGTAGGCGAAGTAGCAAGTGGCACCAACATTGGCAAGGACATTCCTGCTAACACAGGAGTTATCTTGAAGGGTACAGATGCAAGTGTCACCCTGACTATCAATGACGATGCAACAGCAACGACCACAAACAATGACCTTGAAGGAACTTGTGTCGTCAAGGACGCTCGTGAGAATGTCGAGGGTGTTTATGACTTGGTACTCGGCAAAGGAACGACCAGCAATACGCTCGGCTTCTATTTGGCTCCGGAAGGTGCAAAGCTGGCAGCTAACAAGGCTTATCTGCCCTACAGACCTGCTGCTGTCGGTGCACGTGTCAACGGCTTTGCTATCCAGTGGGACGACGAGACAACTGGCATTCGTAGCATCGACAACGGAAAGCAGAGCGTGAAGAACGGTGCTATCTATGACCTGCAGGGTCGCAAGGTTGCTAACCCCAGCCGTGGCATGTACATCGTCAATGGCCGCAAGGTTGTGGTGAAGTAAAGGCCCTCTCCCGCCCCCTCCCTAAAGGGCGGGGAAGAAAGCCAACGAAACAAAAGAGGATATGCCATAGTGATGGCATATCCTCTCTTGCTTGAAAACAAAGAAACAGAAATTCTTAACTAACGTGAGTTCGACGTAAGAAAAGTTTAAAAATAGTTGTGGGAATGGAATATTTTTAGTAACTTTATAGGTGATAATCAAACAGTTACGAACAAATATCCATTCCCATGACAACTGCAAATTTAAT
>Ga0247611_10001784_pt1 | contig 37421 bp, 28 predicted proteins | sample 177DNAGHGhighgp2_FD_192422 | JGI IMG/M metagenome (GOLD analysis project Ga0247611, IMG submission 192422) | Sheep rumen microbial communities from Palmerston North, Manawatu-Wanganui, New Zealand - 1770 DNA GHGhigh gp2 | ecosystem: Host-associated > Mammals > Digestive system > Stomach > Rumen... | reverse complement strand
CTACATCGAGTTTGTCGAGCTCAACGATAGAGTTACCAATCTTACCGTCGTGAGCCTTAGCGAAGGTGTAGGTCATACCACCGCAGAGGATGAGCTTATCAACCTTACCGAGCAGGTTCTCGATGATACCGATTTTAGAAGACACCTTAGAACCACCCATGATAGCTACGAACGGACGCTTGATGTTAGAGAGTACATTGTCAACAGCCTGAACCTCCTTCTCCATCAGCAGACCGAGCATCTTGTTGTCGGCATCGAAGTAGTCGGCGATCACAGCGGTAGAAGCATGCTTGCGGTGAGCAGTACCGAAGGCATCCATCACGTAGCAGTCGGCATAAGAAGCAAGCGTCTTGGCAAACTCCTTCTGGCTGGCCTTCATGGCCTTCTTGGCCTCGTCGTACTCAGGCGTACCCTTTTCAACACCTACAGGCTTGCCTTCTTCCTCGGGATAGAAGCGCAGGTTCTCGAGCAGCAGAGCCTCACCCATCTTCAGAGCCTTGGCAGCGTCGGCAGCCTTAGCGCAGTCGGGAGCAAAAGCAACGGGAACGCCCAGGGCCTTCTCTACAGCCTCGCGGATCTGACCCAGAGACTTCTTCATGTCTACCTTACCTTTGGGCTTACCCATGTGGCTCATGATGATCACAGCACCGCCATCGGCCAGAATCTTCTTCAGCGTGGGCAGGGCACCGCGGATACGGGTGTCGTCAGTGATCTTACCATTCTCATCGAGGGGTACGTTGAAGTCTACACGTACGATTGCCTTCTTACCGGCAAAGTTGAATTCGTTGATTGTCATAATTGTATTGTTATTAATAATGTGAAAAACTTCTTCTTATAAGCGACTGCAAAGATACTGATTTTCATTGAACATTGGACATTGAACATTGAACATTTATATTTTTTTTGCGTAGATAAACAAATAATGTAAGGCGGAGTTGGCAAAAACTCAGCATTTATGTGTATCTTTGCAGCCGATATGAAGAAAGATACAGTAATTATCCTGAGTGGCGGCATGGATAGTGTGACACTGCTCTATGACCAGCAAGAGCGCATCGCCCTGGCCGTCTCGTTCGATTATGGCTCGAAGCATAATGACCGTGAGATTCCCTTTGCCCGTCTGCATTGTGAGCGGATTGGCATCCCGCATATCGTGATTCCCCTCGATTTTATGACCAAGTATTTCAAGAGTTCGCTGCTCGAGGGTGGGGAAGAGATTCCCGAGGGCCACTATGCCGATGAGAACATGAAGTCGACGGTGGTGCCTTTCCGTAACGGCATCATGCTTTCCATTGCCGTCGGCATTGCCGAGAGCAACGACCTGCGGTTTGTGATGATGGCAAATCACGCGGGTGACCATACCATCTATCCCGACTGTACGCCGCAGTTTGTCGATGCCTTCGACGAGGCCGCCCGTGCCGGTACGTTTGTGAAGGTGGGATTATTGTCGCCATTTACGAACTGGACGAAGGCAGACATCGCTCGTCGCGGCAAGGAACTCGGCATCAACTATGCTGAAACATGGTCGTGCTACAAAGGCGAAGAAAAACACTGCGGCAAGTGCGGTACCTGTGTGGAACGTCGCGAAGCCTTATCAGAGGCTGGTATAGAGGATCCTACAGAGTATCTTGATTAACCGAATAGTTCTCTTAACGCTTCTTCGACCTTGCGGACGGGATGGATTGCAATGTGGAACTTCTTTGCGTCGATTCCCTGAAGATTATATTTTGGAATGATGATATCGCTGAAGCCTAATTTCTCGGCTTCGGCAATCCGTTGCTCGATGCGGTTTACGGGGCGCACCTCACCCGAAAGACCTACCTCGCCGCACATGCACCAGCCCGATTCGATGGGCGTATCTACATTTGAAGAGAGAACAGCAGCAATGATGGAGAGGTCCATCGCGAGATCTGTCACTCGTAATCCCCCGGCTATGTTGATAAAAACATCTTTCTGCATGAGTTTGAAACCGACACGCTTTTCAAGCACGGCAAGCAACATGTTCAGACGGCGCTGGTCGAACCCCGTGGCAGATCGCTGTGGGGTGCCATAGGCAGCGGTAGAGACGAGTGCCTGACTCTCTACGAGGAAGGGTCGCACACCCTCGATGGCCGAGGAAATGGCGATACCTGAGAGCCCGTCGTGATCCTGAGTGAGTAGCAATTCGGAGGGGTTACTGACTTGTCGGAGCCCGTTCTGCTGCATCTCATAGATGCCTAGTTCGGCCGTAGAGCCGAAGCGGTTCTTCATCGAACGGAGGATGCGATACATATAATGCTGGTCGCCCTCGAACTGGATGACGGTGTCGACGATATGCTCTAGAATCTTCGGGCCTGCCAGGGTGCCTTCTTTCGTGATATGGCCAATGAGAATGATTGGCACGCCACTCGACTTGGCAAAGCGGAGCAGGGCAGAGGCACACTCACGGACTTGAGCGATGGAACCGGCAGAAGACTCGACATCCTCGGTCATGATGGTCTGGATGGAGTCGATGACTACCAATTCGGGCTGTTCTGCCTTGATATGCTCGAAAATGTTCTCGAGGGAGTTCTCACATAGAATCAGGAAATTGTCGTTCTTTTCAGAGCAAAGCGGCGAAGCCGAGCGGTCGCCCTCGAGACGGTTGGCACGCATCTTCAGCTGGTGGGCACTCTCCTCACCGCTGACATACAGTATTTTCTTTTCGGGCAGACGGAGCATAGTCTGCAGGGAGAGGGTGGATTTGCCGATACCGGGCTCACCGCCCAGGAGAACGATGCTGCCTGGCACCAGACCACCTCCGAGCACACGGTTCAACTCGTTGTCGTGCATGTCGATACGGGGATCGTCGTGGTTGGAGATCTCATGCAGCCGGAGTGCCTTGCCTACCGCAGCAGCAGAGGTCTGTGCGGTATGGCTGTTCAGACCGCGTCTTGACTCACTCAGTTTTGGTGAGGCAGCAGGAGCGACACGGATTTCCTTAAACGTGTTCCATTGCCCACAGGCAGGGCACTTCCCGATCCACTTCGGCGACTCCTGGCCGCAGTTGGAGCAAACGTATGCGATTTTGTCTTTTGCCATAGTTGTGCAAAGATAGTTATAAAATTAAACACAAAGGTACAGTGACGCCGAGTTTTTTGTTTTTTTAATATAATTCTATGAGACTCTGTGGCTCTGTGTTCAATTTAATTTGTACCTTTGCATCCGATTATGAAGAAATTGTTATTTGGAATCATTGCTGCACTGATGTGTTTCGGCTGCGGACAGTCGTATGAGGAGACGAAGCAGAAGACGCGTGCCCAGCAGCGCAGACTGGCTAGAGAAGACTCGGCTGCGCTGAAGATCGCCGTGATGCCGACACTCGACTGTCTGCCCCTGTTTGTCGCCGAGGATCACCAGCTCTTCGACACCATCGTCGATATCCGTCTGAAGCCATTTACGGCACAGATGGACTGCGATACAGCGCTGATAAACGGTCGTGTGGAAGGCAGTATCACCGATATCGTCAGGGCAGAACGGATGATCAGGCAGGGATTGCCCCTACGTTATGTGGCTGCTACGAATGCCTATTGGCTGCTCGTTACCAATCAGCACCAGCGTATCACGCAGTTGAAGCATCTGGATGATAAGATGCTGGCCATGACCCGCTACTCGGTAACCGATCTGTTGGGTGATCTAGCCGTTGATAGTGCGAAGCTGCAGACGGAGCGGGTGTTCCGTATTCAGGTGAACGACGTGAATGTTCGGTTGAAGATGTTGGAGAATAATGAGATGGACGCCCTGCTGCTGACGGAACCACAGGCCACCCAGGCCCTGTTGGGGAAACACAAGGTAATACTCGACTCCAGAAAAGAAGATATATGGATGGGTGCGCTCGTGGTACGTGAACAAGGCATGGATCACCCTGACCGCAAACGCCAGTTGGAGGTGCTGTTGAAAGGCTATAACGAAGCCTGTGACTCACTTAATCACTACGGTGTAAGGCAATATAAGGATGTAATCAGGAAGCACTATGTCTTGTCGAGACAGGCAATGGACAAGCTCCCTGACACCTTGAAGTTCAGTCACGCAGCTGCCCCGAGAACACAAGATGTAGAGCGGGCTCAACAGTGGCTGACTAAAACGATAGGCGCCCCAACAAAACCCGTAAACAAAAAGTAATTTATGGAAGTACAATCTGATCTTAATAAGGTATTTCAAAATATAAAGGCGAATAACCTCAGCGGTGCTATCAGTGAACTGGAGATATTTCTGTCATCCCACCCTCATCAGGTAAATTCTGACCGTCTGCATGCCATCTTGACTGAACTGCAACTGATGGCAGACTACTGGAAGCGAGGTTTCAAGGATCCCCAGTTGCCGAATCTCTACCAGAAACTGATGCAACGGATGTATGTGCTTTGTGCCAATATCAGCAGGCAGTATCATATCTCCCAGTCGTCCTACCTGTTGTCGCTCCAGTCGAAGGTGAGATTGTCGGCACGTGACTTTTCTCCGCTGAATATCCGTGAAGAGTTGGAGACCTTTGTCTCGGAGATTGCCATGCTGGAACTGGAGCCCGAACATAAACGTGAGGCTCGTCAACAGACCATCTATGCACAGCATCAGCAGACGATGGATATACTTTTCAACTATCTGTTCACTTCGGATCAATGGATTGACAGCCAGGCCACCTCGATGGAGGATATCCTCGTATCGCCGACCGTTGACTCCTATGATCAGCAACTGATGGTTGGTGGTATCATGCTCTCCCTGTTGGAGCACTTCGATATGGCCAAGTTCCGTACACTGGTGCATGTGTATGAGCGTTCGGAGGATGAGTATGTTCGTCAGAGAGCCCTCGTCGGATGGGCACTCACATTGGACAGCTCTTTGGCAGCAGTCTACCCTGAACAGATAGAACTCGTGGAGAAACTGGTAGAGCAGGAGCAGTGCCGTAGGGAACTCCTGGAACTCCAGCAGCAGCTTATCATGACGATGAATGCGGAAGAGGACACGAAGACGATCCAACGCGATATTATCCCCAATCTGGTGAACGGTCAGCAGTTCCGTATGACGCGCAACGGCTTGGAAGAAGCAGAGGAAGATCCCATGCAGGATATCCTGAACCCAGGAGAGTCGGAACGGAAGATGGAACAGCTGGAAGAGAGCTACCATCGGATGATGGACATGCAGAAGCAGGGGTCGGATATCTATTTCGGCGGGTTCTCGCAGATGAAGCGTTTCTCGTTCTTTGCTGAACTGAGCAACTGGTTCATACCGTTCTCGATTCATCATCCGGCTATTACTGAGATAATGAAATCAATGGGAAACAGTCGTTTCCTTCAGTCGATGGTGGAGATGGGGCCATTCTGCAACAGTGACAAATATTCGTTTGCGCTGGCGTTCCAGCAGGTGGTGAGCCAGATTCCCAAGAACATACTCGATATGCTCGACAAGGGAGAAGCTACCTTAAATGAGGTAAACATGGCAGAACTGCGGAAACCTTCATATTTCAGACTGGTCTACCTGCAGGATCTGTATCGTTTTTACCGTCTCTTTTCGCAGAAAAGTTGTTTTTCAAGTCCATTTGATAAGGATAGGCGCCGTTACCTGTTCTGTGCCGATCCCATTTTCTCAAGGACCCATCTGGAGAGTTCGTTCAATGAAATTACAGCCTTCCTGTTGAAACGAAAACGTATGGAGGAGGCAGGCCGTGTGTTACGGAATTACGGTGCATCGCGGCGCGACTTCCAGTTCTGGGTGATGTCGGGTTATCTGATGCAGCATATCGGGTTGAGTATTGTCAAGGACTATGACGATCTGGATTGCTATCAGGAGGCACTGAAGCTACAACCAGATAATGAGAAGGCCCTCGTGGGCTATGGCAGATCGCTCTTTGCCCGGGAGATGTATGAGGAGGCGCTGGAGACCTACAATAAACTGGTCGACATCAATCCGGAGAAGAAAAGCTATCTGCTGAACCGTGCTGTCAGTCTGACAAACCTTGGTCAGTATACAGGAGCCCTGAAGGATCTTTACCGGCTGAACTATGAAGCACCCGATGACCAGAATGTGAGTCGTGTGTTGGCTTGGGCATTGGTGTGTGAAGGCAAGTATGATGCAGCCGTGAAGATCTATAACGAATTGCTGAAAGGTGACGTTGAGGCAGATGACCTGTTGAACTACGGCTATTGCCTGTGGTTCAGCGGACATATCGACGAAGCGGCAGACTGTTTCCACCGGTTCCTCAAAGAAACAGGTCTTGAAAGGGATTATATCCTCCAAAATGAGGCTGCCCTGATTAGAGAGAAGGGTATCACTGAGCCTGAGCAGCAACTGATGCTTTTTGTCCTCTGATTTTCGCTTTACCTTTCTCGTAGAGCCAGATGCCGAGTAGCGGCAGACCAACACCGGCTATCGTGTACAGAATCCAGAACTGGTCTTGTTGGGAATAGTCGTGGATAACCATGTGACAGCCAATCTGACGCCTATCGAGACCATAGTACCAGATCTTGAGCAGACTTACCGCCTTATAGGAAATGATGTGGAAAATGAAGATGTAGAGCGTATGGTCGCCTGTATAGACGAGGAATCGCTTCAGAAGGCCCTCATGTCGGTCAAGCCACTGACTGACGTTATAGGTCATCAGGAACCCGAGCAGTGCAGGTACGGGCAAGGATAGAAATTGGGTATAGGTAGATCGCCAGTTCATGTTAGCCGTCAGATACTCCGAGAAGAGGAAGACGACGATGGCAAAGAGTATGGTTGTCCAGATGGCAGCATGATAGCGGGAGATCAATGAACGGTATTGGTCGACGAACTGCCGGAAGATAAAGCCACAGCCGAAGAAGAAACATCCCATCATATCGCGATAGCCACCTTGTACGAGGTTGATGACCTTGAGCCCTTCATAAGTTTTCCAGCCACAGAGCAGCAGCATGATGAGACAGATAAGGTAGGGTATCGTATGCGTTGACCGTTGCGGAAGTATATACTGCATAACCTTATATATAATAAGGTATAGGAGACTGGCAACGAACAAACCGCGGAAAAACCAGAAGGCACCACAGAGGAACTGATCGTAGCCGCCCATTGCTGTCACGATGTTCCACAGGTTCTGTTGGATCTGGTGCCAGGTGTAGGGGTGGGTGACGCCGCCCGCCTCGTTGCCGTACTGTTCGTTGAGAATACCGATGTCGAACATCCAGTTGTGGATGATCAGGAAAAACACAGACCATTTGACGAAAGGCCAGTAAAGCCCTTTTACCCGTTTCTTGACGAAGGTGGCTTCATCGTTGAGGTATTTCAGCGAGAAGAAATAGCCTGCGGTGATGAAGAAGAGCGGCATGTGGAATTCGAAGATAAACCTGCAGAGCCGCCCAGGAGCCTCGGCATGTGCAATCACCATCAGAATAATGGCTATACCTTTGCAGACGGAAATGGTCGTATCGCGTTTCATCGGCTATAGAACAAAGGTAAGCAGATGGCCGAACCATCCCTTGAACTTATGCCAGGTGTTCTGGCTCTTCTTTAACGACTCTTCTGTCATCAAGTCACACTTCTGCGTGTCTTGCATGAAACGCTCCTCCAGTTGATGTGTGGTCTCCGGGTCGATGATAATCGCATTGATCTCATAGTCGTAGCGGAGGCTGCGGGCATCGAGGTTTGTGCTGCCTACGGTACAGAACTTGCCGTCGACCATCATGATCTTCGAGTGGTGGAAGCCAGGACGGTAACGCCAGATGCGGGCTCCTCGCTTGGCAAACTTCTTCATATTGTAGATGACAACATCTGGCATCAAGGGAATATCATATTTTGACGACATGAGGATATCCATCTTTACACCGCGTTCTGCACAGCGCTTCAGGGCTTTGATGACGGATGACGTTGGGGCAAAATATGGATTGACGAGTTTGATGGAGTCCTGGGCTGCATCAAGCGCATGGACATAGAAACGGCGCATGATTTCATTGGAGGTATGAGGCTCTCGGTTGGCGATGCCTACCATTTTGTTGCCGGCAGGCTTCCCCTGAAAATACTTAGTGTCAGTAATGGTTTCCTTCGTGACTCGTTTCCACATACGGAGGAATATCTGTTGTAGTTCGTTAACGGCTGGCCCCTCAATGCGACAATGCATATCGCGCCATTCGCCCACCTGTTGGGTTCCTACTATGTAATAGTCGGCTACGTTCATGCCGCCGGTATAGGCCACCTCTCCGTCGATCACCACGATCTTCCTGTGATCACGGGGCCAGATATGGTTCACCCATGGGAAACGGATGGGGTCGAACTCGTAGATGTTGATACTGTCGGCATGGAGTTTCTGAAGATGCTCCTTCTTCAAAGGCTGATTGTTGGAGTCGTTGCCAAAGCCGTCGAAGAGGGCACGTACCTCTACACCTTCCTTGCGTTTCTCCCTAAGAATATCGAAGAGCAGGTTGGCGATGGAGTCATTTCGGAAATTGAAGTATTCCAGGTGGATACTGCTCTTTGCCTGACGGATTGTCTCGAACATATCGGCAAACTTATCACGACCAGACATGAGCAGTCGTACGCTGTTCCCCTGTGAGAAGGTGATACCTTCGCGGCGCATCTCCGCTACCAGAATAGAGTCGCTGGATTGTGCATGGCTATAGAGAGAAATCAGCAGGAACAGTATGGTGACTATTCCTGCTGAATGGTTGTTTTCTGTTGTCATTTACGATGCTTTAATCTGTATTCGAGTGGTGTCATGCCCATCTTCTCCCTGAAGGTGGTGATAAAGTTCTCGGCCGTCATGAAACCAATGTTCGTAGCCAACTCACTCATATTGATATTCGTACGTTTCAGCAGAATGCAGGCATGCTTCAGACGTATGTCGCGCACCAGCTCTGCCGGTGTCTTGTTGGTGAGGTTGCGGATACGGTGGAAGAAAGGTACACGACCCATACCCATCGCATTGGCCATCTCTTCAAGACTGATCTGACCTCGGCTCATATTCTGCAGCACATATTGTTCGATGTTCTTCAACAACTGCTGATCCATCGCATCGAGCATGGAGTAGTCGGTCAGGCTCTCATTGGCCTGCTCTTGCTCGACTTCAAAGACCTGCTGCGGAGCGACGGAAGCATTCTTGACAATCTTCGTCTCTACACGGTTCATCGGATCGTCCTCTGCCGTTCCTGTCTCTTCCGTTGGCTTATACTCGCCCATGTCGAAGGTCTCAGTAGCAGTGGTCATACTGGCATTGCGGTCTTCAAGCATACGGGTCTCGGCTCCTTCGATAAGGTTGCTGTTGGCATCCAACGGACCAAGACCGAGAATCTTGTTGAAGCGCATGGTCGCATCCTGGAAATTGAACGGCTTGGAGAGATAATCGTCGGCAGAGAGCGTGATGTTCTGCGAGCGCATATCCTGTGGAGTAAGTACTCCCTCAGTCATCAGCACAAACTTGATGCGCTGGGTGACGGGGTTTGTCTTCAAGAGGTTACAGAGCTCGCTACCAGTCATACCCATCATATCCTGCTTACAGACGACTATGTCGCAACGCATCTCTTCCAAATCGGCGGCAGCTTTCTCAATGTCGTTGTAGGCATGGAAATTGTAGACATACTTGAAACGGGTGGTAGCAAACTTCAGGAAGTCCTCGTTGTCATCGATCATCACCACGGTGAACTTCATAGTCGGGGCATCAAGGGCTGCACGCGAGTGAGTCGTCTCGGTAGTGAGGGTGTGGTCTGCAATCTCTGGCAGTTCGATTTCTCCACGTCCATTCAGTTCCAGACGGTCATGTACGGCATTCTTCGCCTTTTCCTCAGGATTCTCAAGATTAGTCTGCATATCACTTACACGGGTGATGATCTGCAGCATCTGTGAGTGGAGGGCATTCAGTTGCTCACGTTCCTCGAGTGACTGTTCCCTCTCTGTCAGGTTACTGATAATAGAGGTCATGCGTGCCATTGGCTGACGGAGATCATCGCTGGCAGCCTTAATCTCCTCACGTTGCATGGCGAGTTCCTGAATAACAGCTTTCTTTCGGGACTTGATAACAGAGATCTGTTTGATACCAATGCGCCAGAAATAGAGTATCACGAGTGCAATGATAATATAAGCAGCTATCATCCACCAGGAGAGAAGCCAGTGGCGTTCGATGTTGATGGTGAGCGTACGCTCCTGATTGCTGACTGCACCTTCGGCACTGATGGCTTTCACGTGGAGGACATATCGACCACTGGAGAGGTCTTTGAAGGTCACACCATGTGTCAGGGCGTTACCATTGCGCCAGTCTTCATCCTTACCTTCCATCCAGTACATAAACTGGAGACGCTCGCTCTGGTTGTAGTTGCCTGCTGCGAACTTGATGGTGAAAGTGGTCTGATTATGTCCCAGTTCCAATTTGTTGGTTTCATTGAGTGCCTGTGGCAGAACCACACGGTTATCGTACACATGACCCGTCAGAATCTCTTCTTCACCGAAAAACAGCTGTGTGAGCATCACACGGGGTAAGTCATTTTTCTCATCGGAGGATTTCTGGGCTATCCAGTTCACACCATAAATGCCACCTAACAACACATTACCGTCATTCTGCGTGATAATGGCACCAGGGTTAAACTCATTGCTCTGCAGACCGTCGGCTGTCGTGTAGTTATAGAGACCATAGTTGTTAGAACCGTCCTCATGATTTCGCTGGACCACAATACGACTGACACCGCTGCTGGTCGTTATCCACATATTATGGTTCTTGTCCTCGGCAATACCACAAATGTTATTATTGCAAAGTCCTTGCTTCTCTGTCAGATGGTTCAGACTGTCATTTTCCATGTTGAGGATGTTCAGACCTTCACGGGTACCGATCCATAACAGACCGCGGGAATCCTGAAGCACCTGGGTAATATAGTTATTCGTAAACGACTTGGTGTTGGATGGGTTGCCCGTCAGAACCGTCTTCTCCGTATTCGAAAGGTTCAGAATGACGAGTCCTTCTGCCGTTCCGATAAAGAGATCATTGCTCTTGCCGTTGTGGTTATAGAAAAGACTGGTGATGTTGTTCGTGCTTAATTTGCCATTCTCACGTGTATATGAAGAGAATGTGTTCATGCGTGGGTTATAGACCTGCAGACCACCATTGGTGGCAATCCACAAGTTACCAATCTTATCCGTGCAGAGGGCATTGACATGGTCGTCGATCAGTGTGGAGACACTGTCTTTTGCCAATGAGTAGATCGTTGTGCTGCCACCTTTGATACGCGTCAGTCCATTACGCTTGGATCCAACCCACAGGCTACCGTCAGGTGTCGTTGCCATTGCCGATACTTTCAGACTGGCCAACGGTCCGTTATAACCAATAACACCTTTGCTGCTAGTACCATACCAAATCGTGCCGTTTGCATCCTGAGCAATGGCGGTGATGTCGCCAATATGACGGGCACCGAAGCGGTAGATGTTCTCTCCGCAGAAGGCCACACCAGACTTCTCAGTGCCTACCCATAGCAGATCCGTATCGTCGACATAGACGCTTTGGATGCTCACATGGTCGATTGACTGTGGGTTCTCGTTGATGTTTCGTGGCGTTATGGACTCTATCTCGTGGGTGTTGAGATTCATCTTCAACAGTCCCAGCTGATCGGATGCGATCCAGATGTTCCCGTTTTTGTCACCAGCCATACCATTGATGTTTCGGTCAACACCCAGACCTGTCAGACCAAGGCGCTCTCCAACAGAGGCGCTCCATTCGTCGGAACTCTTGTTATACATGAATAGGGTGCCTTGTCCATAAAGCCATATATTGTCCATCTGGTCGGCAAAGGCTCTTAATGACTTGTTCCTTTTCTGCTTGAGCCCTGGGATGCTCGAGGTGGCCCATACCGTGTGTTGCTGATGCATCACGTCGCAGCATACCATTCGGCCATCGTCATAGACAATAATCGCACCGTCGCGACATTCGCCGATGGAACAGACGACTCCTTGAGGCACACCATGAGAGTCATCTGTGTAGCCGAACTCAAATAATAGTTGCTGTTGCTGATTATAGCAGACGACACCCTTATTGGGTATGGCTCCCCAGAGATTCTTGTGGCGGTCGATGTACACGATACTCGGAATGGTCTCAATACCCATTCTGGCGAAAGTCTGTTTCATGTCGCGCTCAAAACTCTCCGTCTGTGGGTGATAGACACAATAGCCTGATGATGTCTCAATCAGCAGGTTGCCGTCGAGTGTCTCCTGGATAGTGTTGATGTAACTGTCGTTCAGGGAAGAACCATCTTGAGAATCGCTCTGGAAGTTCTTGAACGTATAGCCGTCAAAGCGATAGAGACCTGCAGGCGTTCCAAACCATACGAAACCGCGAGAGTCTTTCAGAATACAGTTGACCTGACTGGATGTTAAACCTTCACGCGCATCAAGCGTTTTAAACAAGTAGTCGGCTACCGCTGCCAAGGGCAGGGTGAGCAGCAATGCAAACAATATTTTTTTAATGATCTTCATAAGGCCTATTTTCTTTATATCATACAAGAGTAATGGTCGACCACGCCCAGCAGATGGTGCTGATCGTCGGTTACCAGAACTGAGTGTACCTTGTATTTATTCATAATTCTCTGAATCTCCGTAATTTTCGTTTCTGGCTTCACGGTCTTCGGGGTGCGCGTCATGATATCGTTCACCGTATGGTCGAAGAACTCAGCCTGCCATTTCTCCATAGCACGGCGGATATCGCCATCTGTTATCAGACCGACAATCTCCCCATTGACCTCTGCAATCCCCAAGCCGAGTTTACCCTTGCTGACTAAGATGATGGCTTCGCCGAGATGCATCTCTGGCGGCAATACAGGCATGTCGTCGGAACGCATCACATCCTGTGCTGTCGTGAGTAGACGCTTGCCGAGCTCCCCACCCGGATGGAACTGGGCGAAATCGCGGGGCTGGAAATGACGCAGTTCAATGAGTGCGATAGCCAAGGCATCGCCCATTGCCAACTGGGCCATTGTAGAACTGGTGGGAGCCAGGTTCAGCGGACAGGCTTCTTTCTTCACACTCACGTTCAAGTGACACGTAGAGTATTTTGCCAATAAGGACTCCGGATTGCCGCTCATGCCGATAATGGGTATAGCCATATGGAGCACCATGGGGATGAAACGTAATAACTCGTCTGTCTGTCCAGAATTAGAGATCGCAAGAACCACATCGTCAGATGTCATTACACCCAAATCTCCGTGAAACACGTCGAGCGGGTTGATAAAGAATGACGGGGTTCCAGTAGAGGAGAGTGTAGCAGCAATCTTCGCACCGATGTGTCCGCTCTTGCCGACACCCGTTACAATGACTTTACCCTTACACTCGAACATCAGTTTGACTGCCTCGTCAAAACTGCCGTCGAGTTGAGGAATCAGTCCGAGCACAGCTTCTGCCTCATCCTTGAAACATTGTATCGCGTATTCTTTAGATGTCATGTTCAAATCAATATCAGTCATTAACCAATTTCATTACCAGGGGTTCCAGCTTGTCCAGCTCGAGCATATTGGCGGCATCACTCAGCCCCTTGTCAGGGTCGGGATGTACCTCGAAGAAATAGCCGGTAGCCCCAAAGGCTTTGGCTGCCAAGGCCATCTGTGGTACAAAACGACGGTCACCGCCCGTCTTACCGTCACTGCCACCAGGACGCTGCACGCTGTGGGTACAGTCCATGATGACTGTGGGGACAATCTCATGCATGTCGGGAATGTTTCGGAAATCGACTACCAGATTGTTGTATCCCATCATGTTGCCGCGTTCTGTCAACCATACGTCCTTCGCACCTGCCTCACGGGCTTTCTCTACAGGATATTTCATGTCCTTACCACTCAGGAACTGTGCTTTCTTGATATTGACGATACGGCCAGTCTTGGCAGCAGCCACAAGCAGGTCTGTCTGTCTACAGAGGAAAGCGGGAATCTGAATGACATCGCATACCTCACCTACGGGGGCTGCCTGTTCGTGCTCATGGATGTCGGTAAGAATCCTCAAACCATATTTCTCCTTGATATCACCCAGCATCTGCAGCCCGTGCTCCAGCCCAGGACCTCTGAAGGAGTGTATGGAGGTACGGTTAGCCTTGTCGAATGAAGCCTTAAAAATGATGTCAGTACCTAGTTTGGCGTTGATTTCCACCAACTTACGCGCAACGATGTCAAGCAACTCAGCCGACTCAATGACGCAAGGACCTGCAATAATGGTTATGTTATTATTCATAATGATTTTGCAAAAATACGTATTTTCTTCTAAACCACCAAATATTAGAATGATTTTTTTTACTCTTTTATAAGATGAACGTCGCGTTGTGGGAAGGGGATGCTGATGCCGTTGGTGTTTAGTGTGTCGTAGACGCACTTGAGTACGTCGCTGATGACATAGGACTGTTTGGGAGCATCAGCCCACACAAATAGCTTGAAGTTCACGCTGGAGTCGGCCATTTCCGAGACAACACATTTCACCCGTTTCGTCTGGTCTATCCACTGGTGATGCATATTGTTGAGTGTTCCCTCTACAAGGTTTGTCACCTCTTTCAGATTGGAACCGTAGGCCACGCCGAAGGGGATCACCACCAGCACATATCCATGATTTCTTGTCAGGTTCTTATAGTTCTTCGTGAAGAGCTGGGCATTCTGGTAGGTGATCACTTCACCATACAGCGACTCGATAACGGTCGATGTGTAGTTGATAGACATTACTTTTCCCATTGTTCCTTCTATCTGTATCCAGTCGCCAACCTTAATACGTCCGGCCATCAGCGAGGCACCGTAGTAGATATTCTCGATGATGTCCTTTGAGGCGAAACCGATACCAGTGGAGAGACCGCCGGAGATAGCCAGCAACCAGGCCACGCTGATGTGCATGATCGAAAGCGAGAGCATGAGCCAGATACCCCAAATGAACACCTGAATGACATTCTTTCCCATCATTTCCTTCGATGCAGCCGTAGAAGGATCCTTGATTTCGAAATGTACTTTGAGAAGGGCCAGTATAGTCATTGCGATATAGCGGAATACAAACCACATCGTGATGACCATCGATAATTTCAGGAAAGAAACCTTTAGGTTTTCCATATCGATGAAATCGTATTTGAACAAACGCCAGCACATATCGCTCAGGTTGAACACGTTGGCTGCCCAGTAGATACTCAGCATGATGGATGTCACACTCAGTACGGGCAGAATCATCTTTTCCACCATGAGGTAGCCCCATGTCTGGGTGATGGGCTTTTCTGCCAACCGCTTCTTTTTTGCATAAATCTCCAAGTAGCGGCTGATACAGGTGATGGTCAGGATACAGGTCAACTGCATAATCCACCAGATGAGCAACTGTACGGCCAACAGCGTATAGCCGATAAAGGAACTGACCACTGAGGCGATGAATACGGTCAGCGAAATGTAGGTGTAGAAGATGTCGGAGCGGGGGATGTTCTGATTATGACGGCGGATGACGATCCATTGCCAAAGTGCGCAGATCAATAGCACCGGTGGTAGCATGAAGTTCACCAGTTCGTTGGGGATAAGGATGATACGGCAACCAATAACAATAAAACCGATTGCAACCAACGGTGCATAGATCCGGACAGCACTGTTCAACTGGTCACCTTTAACACGCAAAAGCAGCGAGGTGAGGATGACGCCTAACAGCCACGCAAACTCCACGAGCAGACTTGCTGCCATATAAAGGAATGGATAATTCTGGCCTGTTCCAATCACAAAGATAGCTCCTTGAATAATAGCAAAGGTGATTGAGGTTGTCGCCATGATAATGCAGAAGCGTTTCTTCATGAACTCCTCGGTGCGGAGCCGTTTAGGCATGAGGAACCGGAAGAATAGCTGGTTGAGTACGATGGCAATGATAACATAGACAAAAATACCGACGAATGTGCCTAGTATCCAAGTGAGGCTCCACTGTGAATTGCTTTTGGGATCAAGATTGTACTTTTTTTGTACGGCATCTTTGAGCTGTTGCCAGTTCCTGTTGAAATGCCCGAGCAACGTCAAGTAATTGTCGCCACCATTGATGAAGATGTTTCTCTGAATGTCGCTATAACGCTTATGCGCATATTCGTTTTGCTCTTTCAAACGCCGTTCTGTCGTGTTGTAAAACCGGATATTGCGTCTCAGCTGCTGGGCATTGCCTTCTAGCATCTTGCTGATGTTTTTGGCCAGCACAAGACAGGTGTCGCGCTTCTGATTGCCATACTTGGTCATCGTCATGTCGGGCATACTTTCCAGACGCTGTATCAGACTGTCGTATCGGGCGATATCTTTCTCTGTTTTTTCCAAAAACTCAGCATAAGGCAACCGTTGCCTATGGAAATCGTTGTATTGTTTGGTCGCCTCATGGCATGCATAGGTCAGGTCGAACACGTTGTCCTGTTGCTGTGAATAGAGCATCAGCGCATTCTGGTCGGCTCGCTTCATCGTCTGTAACAGTTGGGTGATCAGTCGCTTTGTACGTTCCCTACGTGCAACACTACGCATGGAGAGTTCGTTATTATACAGCTCTAACTCCGACTGAAGAATGGAGAGCGTCTGCTCCAGATCTTTCTCTTTTAATACGGCTCCTGCGTCAATACAAAAGGATGCCAAAATGATGAATATGAGAAAAAAGCGTTTCATCTGTCTTTTTCGTACTTATTTATTTTTAGGGTGCAAAGGTACACAAATTCTCATAGTTTTAAGAAAAAAAGAACCATAATCTTGCAGTTTTATATCTTTTTTTGTTACTTTTGCAGCCGTAACCATAAAATTATTGAAGTATTATGATACTAATAGCTGATAGTGGAAGCACCAAAACTGATTGGGCCATTGTGACTGGCGCCTCTCAACCTGTTGTCCTTAACACACAAGGCATTAACCCTGTTCACCAGTCGCGTGAAGAGATTGTCCGAATCCTTCGTGAAGAGTTTGTTTCTCTGATGGCTTCCAATCCGGAAGTCCAGAAACTGAGAAGTTCGGCCATCCTGACACCTCAATTTCCACTTGCTGTATATTTTTATGGTAGTGGCATACGTCCTGAGATGGAAACGCTCATGACAGTTCTACTTCGTGAGACATTTCCACAGGCTCAGATCGTTGAAGCTCATAGTGACTTGTTGGGCGCAGCTCGTGCCCTTTGCGGTCGTAATGAAGGCATTGCCAGTATTTTAGGAACAGGCGCTAATTCTTGTCTTTATGATGGCAAGGCTATTGTTGAACACACCCCGGCATTAGGCTATATTCTCGGTGACGAGGGTAGTGGAGCCGTGCTGGGCAAGCGGTTTATTCATGATTTGTATGGCGGTATTTTGTCAGAAAATATCCGTGAAACGTTTGAAAAAGAAACTAAGTTGACGTTGGCTGAAATCATCAAACGCGTCTATCGTCAGCCCATGGCAAATCGTTTCCTTGCTTCTCTTTCGGAGTTCATTACAAATCATCTTGATGATTCCGAAGTCAGGGGTGTGGTAGTTCAGAATTTCATTGATTTCCTGCGCTATCATATCAGTCCATATTGTCGTCAAGATCTCCCGGTGTCATTTGTGGGCAGTGTTGCCTGGTACTACAAGGATGAGCTTCATGAGGCAGCAGAGCGTCTGGGCTATAAACTTGGTACGGTTCTGAAGACTCCTTTGGCTGGTCTTATTCGTTATCATCAGATATAGTGCCACGTTTTGATAGGGGTGTCTTCTAAATAGACTTTTCAATTTATATCAAAAACCATTATCAATTGTAACATCGTTTATTTTTGTTGGATAATTATTTGTTCCAATGAGAATATGCTTGTATCTTTGCACCCGATTATTGTATGGATTTGCATTAGACTTATTTCTATCTTTATAACCTAACTTATTTAAATTATTTAAATTATGAAGAAAATTTTACTTAGTGTAATTGCTCTTTTTGCAGCAGTTAGTATGAATGCCCAGACCGCCGTTAATGACGATCCGAACTATTTCAACCTCGACAAGTCAAGCGGTTGGCAGGGTCATTGGTTCGACCTCGGTGAAGGTGGTGACCTGAATTTCGATGCATCTGCTTATGAGTATGCATGGATCAAGTTCTCAGGCAACACTGGCAAGTTCCGTTTCGGTCTGACCTATTCAGAGTGGAAGTCTACTGAGGCTTGGGGCGAGACCTACTTCGATGCAATGAACGTTATTACAGATGCTGAGGGTATCTCTTTCATCAAGCTTGAGAAGGAGAAGACCTATGAGTTCGGTGGTCCTGATAAGGCTGCAAGCCCCTATGCTGGTGACACATGGGACAAGCACATCCGTCAGATCTGGACTCAGGACGATGGTGAAGAGGTTAGCGTAACCGTTGAGGGTATCTGGTTCGGTACAGCTGCTGAGCTGAAGGCTGCTCTTGGCGGCGGTAGCTCAGAAGGTGGCTCTGAAGGTGGCGAAGAAGGTGGTGAAGCACCTGCTGCCGGTGACTGGGGCGCTGTAATCTTCAATGGTGATTGCGAAGGCGAAGATGCTGGTTGCCTGCTGTCTAAGGACGGAAATGACATGGATAACTTCAAATGGAATGTCAAGGAAGGTGCTGGTGTTGACGGTTCAAAGTGTGCTACTGTTTATGCTACTGGTGCTGCAGAAAACGAGTGGGATGCTCAGTTCTTCATCTATGCTAAAGATTATGTATTCAAGGCTGGTGATAAGTTTAAGTTCTCTATGATGATCAAGGCTGACAAGGAAGCAGAATCTTCTGCACAGGCTCATGTAGCTCCTGGTTCATACCTGCATTGGACAATCATCGGTGGTCCCGTTAAGTTCACGACTGAGTGGGCTGAGTATAAGTTCGAGGGTGAAGTACCTGCTGAGGCTGATGGTATGCAGACTATCGCTTTCAACCTTAACCAGGATAAGACCTTGGAGAATAATTACTACTTCGACAACATCTCTTGGGAGGTCGAGGGTGCTCCGACAGCTATCCAGAAGATTCAGGTCGTAAAGGCTGAAAACGGTGCTCGCTACAACCTCGCTGGTCAGAAGGTTGATGCTGCTTACAAGGGTATCGTGATCCAGAATGCTAAGAAGTTTATCCAGAAGTAATTCAGGTTATCATTCAATAATAGGTGGAGATCACTTCGGTGGTCTCCATTTTTTTTGTTTTTTTTTGGTAGTTATTTTATTTTTGTGTACCTTTGCAACCAAAATAAAAACTAGAAACTATAAATGAAGAGTAAACTATCTATCTTTGCCGTAGCGGTAATCTTACTGGTTTCGGCTTGTCAGACGAAGCAGGAACAAACAACTTCTCCGTTTGTGAAAGTAGAAAACGGCCATTTCGTGAAAGACGGAAAGCCCTATTATTATGTAGGTACTAATTTCTGGTATGGTGCTATCCTTGGCTCAGAAGGACAGGGCGGAGACAGGGAACGACTGACTAAAGAGCTTGACTATATGAAGTCGATAGGCATCGACAATCTCCGTGTCCTGGTAGGTTCTGACGGTGAGCGTGGTGTGACGACGAAGGTTGAACCAACCCTACAGGTGGCACCTGGTGTGTATAACGACACGATTCTTGCCGGTCTGGATTATCTGTTACAGGAGATGGGCAAGCGTCAGATGGTGGCTGTACTCTATCTGAACAACTCCTGGGAGTGGAGTGGTGGCTATGGCTTCTATCTGGAACATGCCGGTGCTGGAAAACAACCACGTCCTAATGAAAACGGCTACCCTGCTTTTATGGAGGCTATGAGCAAGTATGCAACGAACCAGAAAGCCCACGAACTCTTCTATGACTACGTGAGATTTATCCTCGGACGTACGAACCGTTATACCGGTGTGGCCTACAAGGATGATCCCGCCATCATGTCGTGGCAAATCGGTAACGAGCCTCGCGCCTTCTCAAAGGAGGCACTCCCTGCCTTTGAGAAATGGCTTGCAGAGGCCTCTGCCCTGATTCGCTCACTTGATCCTAACCATCTGATTTCTATTGGTTCGGAAGGTGCATGGGGATGTGAAGAGGATTACGGCTGCTGGGAGCGTATCACGGCTGACAAGAATATTGATTATGCGAATATTCATCTATGGCCCTATAACTGGGGGTGGGCTAAGGCCGACTCTCTGATCGAGAACCTGCCAAGGGCAAAAGAGAATACGAAAGACTATATTGATCGTCATCTTGATATCTGTGCGAAGATAAAGAAACCGCTTGTGATGGAAGAATTCGGCTATCCGCGTGATGGCTTCAAGTTCGACCTCGGTACTCCGACAAAAGGTCGCGACGGCTTCTATGAGTATGTGTTCTCACTTGTAGGCGACAATGCCGAGCAAGGCGGCTATTTCGCAGGCTGTAATTTCTGGGGATGGGGCGGTTTCGCTAAGCCCAAGCATGCCGAGCAGTGGCAAGTGGGTGATGACTATACAGGTGACCCCGCACAGGAGGCTCAGGGCCTGAATTCTGTGTTCTCTGGAGATACTTCGACACTGGAAGTCATTAAGTCTCAAGTGGCCCGGATGAGTAAATTGACAGAATAGTACAAGTATTGAGCAACAAAATTTTCAGTATTCTACGGAATTTGTCCTAACTTTGCACCCGCAATTTGAAATCAAACTAAAAACGCGTATGAAAAGAATCTTATCAACGCTCATCTGTGTGATGGTAATGGCATCACTGTCGGCCCAAATCCGTGGTAATAATATTATTGTGACCGTGGAGCCTGACCATCAGGACTGGACTTATAAGACAGGTGAGACAGCCCAATTTGTTGTTGAAGTCAGGAAGTCGGGCACTTTGCTCGACAATGTGTCCATCGATCTTGCTGCAGGCCCCGAGATGTACCAGGATGTCAAGAAGACCATGGTGCTGAAGGACGGAACGCTCAAACTTACCGGTTCGATGAAGCAGCCGGGCTTCTATCGTGTGGATGTCACCGCACATGTGGACGGTCAGGATTATAAGGGTGCGTGTGGCGCAGCCTTCTCGCCTGAGAAACTGCAACCCTCAACTGTGATGCCTGCGGATTTCTCGGAATTCTGGCAGAAGGCTATTGCAGAGGCGCGTAAGACGGACTTGAATCCTACCAAGCGTCTTCTGCCTGAACGTTGCACCAAGGATGTCAATGTCTATGAGGTGAGTTTCCAGAATATCCAGCCCAACTACCGCACCTATGCTATCCTCTGTGTGCCGGTAAAGGAGGGACGTTATCCTGCTTTGCTGCGTGTGCCAGGTGCTGGCGTACGTCCTTATGGCGGTGATGTGTGGACGGCCTCACAGGGGGCTATTACGCTCGAGATCGGCATTCACGGCATCCCCGTGACAATGGAGCAGAAAGTCTACGACGATGTCTTCAACGGTGCCTTGATGGGCTACTGGGAGTTTAATATGGATGATCGCGATAAGCATTATTATAAACGGGTGGTGATAGGGTGTATCCGTGCCCTCGACTATATTGCCGAGTACACCCCTTGGAACGGAAACGAACTGGGTGTGTCTGGTTCGAGCCAGGGCGGATTCCTTACCCTTGCAACAGCAGCCCTTGACAAGCGCATCACGTATTATGCCCCAGTACATGCTGCACTCTGTGACCATACGAACTCACTGAGAGGCATTGCCTGTGGATGGCCTCATTATTTCTATTGGAACAAAGGTAAGGGACAAGAGAAACAGATCGAGGTATCCCGCTACTATGATGGTATTAACTTTGCCCGTCTGATTACCGATAAGCAGGCTGGATGGTTCTCTTTCGGCTACAACGATGACGTGGTGCCTCCCACAACGGCTTGGGCTACCTATAACACTGTAAAAGGCCCCAAGGAGATATCGCCTTATCAGGCTACATGGCACTTCTGGTTCCAGGAACAATGGGATGAGTGGGAGAACTGGCTGTTGAAACAGATGCATTTGAGATAATATATAATATAAATAGGTATATGAGAAAGATATTGGCTATGGCAGTGGCAGTATTAGCAGTGACTGCCTGCACAACACAGCAAAAGGCTGAGCCTGAGAAGACCGCAGCCCAACAGTTATTAGAACGCCTGGATACCCTCCGTCAGAAGGGTATTATGTACGGCCATCAGGACGATCCGATGTATGGTCTGACTTGGGAATATCAGAAGGACTCCAGTGACGTGAAGAACGTCTGCGGCGACTATCCTGCCATCATGGGCTTCGACCTTGGCGGAATCGAGATGGGCGACCAGAAGAACCTCGACAGCGTCCCCTTCACCCGTATGACAGAAGAAATCATCAATCACTATCAGCGGGGTGGAATCGTGACTTTGAGCTGGCATCCCCGTAATCCTGTTACCACCATCGATGGTGGCGGCAATGCCGGACAGAAGTTCCCTGAGGGCTCTGCCTGGGATGTCAAAGACTCTACCATTGTAAAGCAGATCCTTCCCGAGGGAGCCTGTCATGAGAAGTTTGAAGTGTGGATGCAGCGTGTGAGCGATTTCCTGGCAACCCTGAAGACGGATGACGGCAAGAAGATCCCCGTCATCTTCCGTCCTTGGCATGAGAACTCAGGTTCTTGGTTCTGGTGGGGTGAGGGACTCTGCAGTGTCGATGAGTACAAGGCTCTATGGAACATGTTGCAGGACAAGCTTCTGGCTGATGGTTTCGATAACTTGGTGTGGTCTTATTCTCCAGGATGTCAGGACAATCTGACGGCTGAGCGCCTCTTGGATCGCTATCCTGGTGACGATCGCGTACAGATGCTTGGCCTTGACGGCTATCAGTGGAATCCGGAGGAGAAAGATGCATTCATTGCCCGCACGAAACAGAATCTGGAAGTGCTCTGTCAGGTGGCTAAGGAACACGGTCTGATCCCTGCACTGACTGAGACGGGTATGAAGAACATGACAGAGCCGACGTGGTGGACATCCACCCTGTTGCCTGCTGTCGAGGAGTTCCCCATCAGCTATCTGCTTACATGGCGAAACTATAAGGATGAGTGGTTCGGCCCTTCGCCTGTTAAGCCCGATGCGAAGTACTTTGTGGACTTCCACAATAATAGTAAGACTTTATTCCTGAACGAAATCAAATAATAAACCGATATGACCGAATTTGAACAGAAAGTGGCAGCCCTTCGTGCGCATCACGAGGAGTTGCTGAGCCGTAAGAATGAACCCATAGAGTGGGGCAACGGCATTTACGAGAAGTATAAGTATCCCGTGGTAACGGCTGCCCATATACCCTTGGAGTGGAAGTACGATTTCAATGAGAAGGACAATCCTTACCTGATGCAGCGAATCATGTGTAATGCAGCCCTGAACTCGGGTGCCATCAAGCTGAATGGCAAGTATGTACTCGTGGTACGTGTTGAAGGTGCTGACCGTAAGAGCTATTTCGCTGTGGCAGAGTCGCCTAACGGTATCGATAACTTCCGTTTCTGGGATGAGCCCGTTACGATGCCTGATGATGTGGTTCCTGCCACCAATATCTACGATATGCGTATTACGCAGCATGAGGATGGCTGGATCTACGGCGTTTTCTGTGCAGAGCGCCATGATGACTCGCAGCCGGGCAATCTCTCTGCTGCTACTGCTACGGCTGCCATTGCCCGTACGAAGGATCTGAAGACTTGGTATCGTTTGCCTGACCTGAAGACGAAGAGTCAGCAGCGCAACGTGGTGCTGCATCCTGAGTTCGTAGACGGGAAGTATGCTTTTTACACACGTCCACAGGATGGCTTCATCGATACTGGTTCTGGCGGAGGCATTGGCTGGGCTCTGGTCGACGACATCACGCATGCAGAGATCAAGGAAGAAACTATCATCTATGAGCGCAAGTATCACACGATTACTGAGGTGAAGAACGGTGAGGGCCCGCACCCCATCAAGACCCCGAAGGGCTGGCTCCATCTGGCTCATGGTGTACGAGCCACAGCCGACGGCCTGCGCTATGTGCTCTATATGTACATGACGGCTTTGGATGATCCCACGAAAGTGATTGCCCGACCCGGTGGCTATTTCCTGGTGCCCGAGGGCGATGAGTATCTGGGCGATGTGATGAACGTAGCCTTTGCCAACGGTTGGATTGCTGATGAGGATGGTAAGGTGTTTATCTACTATGCCTCTGCTGATACCCGTATGCATGTGGCTACCTCGACGATCGACAGACTGGTTGACTACTGTATGAATACGCCTGAGGATGGCTATTATACTGCAGCCAGCGTCGAGACAATAAAGAAACTGATAGCTAAAAACAAAAACCTATAAGACCCATGGTAAAGACTAAATTAATTGAGAAAATCGGTTACGGTTTCGGCGATATGTCATCGTCGACCTTCTGGAAAATCTTTTCCTACTATCTGCCGTTCTTCTATTCTAACATCTTCGGATTGTCGCTCATCGATGCTGGTGTACTGGTGCTTATTACCCGTATCTGGGATGCTGTCTCCGACCCGATGATGGGTATTGTCAGTGACCGTACGAATACCAAGTGGGGTAAGTACCGCCCGTATCTGCTCTGGGTGGCTCCGTTGTTCTCCATCTGTGGTATCCTGCTGTTTACCACCCCGGATTGGAATTATGGGGCGAAACTCGTCTGGGCTTACATCACCTATATCCTGATGATGACGGTCTACACAGGTATCAACGTGCCTTATGGAGCCATGCTCGGTGTCATGACGGATGACTCTAACGAGAAGACCGTCTTCTCCTCGTTCCGTATGTTCTTTGCCTATGGTGGTTCGTTCCTCGCCCTGTTCCTTTGGGAACCCTTGACGAACCTTTTCGGCGGCTATACTTCGAAGGATGGCTGGTTCTGGGGAATGGTATGTATTGCTTCGGCCTGTTTCGTGATGTTCATCCTCTGCTTCTTGCTGACGAAGGAACACCTGAAGACGGTGTCGACGGTGAGCGTGGGTAGCGACTTCAAGTCCTTGCTCTCCAACAAGCCTTGGTGGATTCTGATTGGTGCTGCCCTGTGCTCAAACCTCTTCAACACGGTGCGCGGTGCCTCGGTGGCTTACTTCTTTGTCGATATCATCGGCCCGGAGGTTTATCTCAGCTTCTTCGGTCTGGCTTTCCTGTTCTACGCAGGTCTTTTCCTGGGTATCGGTGAGGTGTCCAACATGGTGGGTGTAGCCCTCTGTGTGCCCGTCGCCAATAAGTTGGGTAAGAAGACCACATTCATGGTGGTGAATGCTGTCCTGATGGTGTTGAGCATCGCTTTCTTCTTTGTGCCTAGCACACCTGGCGGCTTCTGGACGATGCTGATCATGCAGGTAGTCATTTCGATCTTCACAGGTATCATGTCACCACTGGTATGGAGTATGTATGCCGATGTATCCGACTATGCAGAGCTTAAGTTCCAGACGGCTTCTACCGGTCTGATCTTCTCTTCTGCTTCTATGGCCCAGAAGTTTGGTGGCGCCATCGGTGGTGCGGCAGTGCTGTGGCTGCTGTCAGGCTTCGGATATAATACCGAGGCTGGTGTTGGCGCAGTACAGCCGGAGAGTGCCCTGATGGTACTCCGTTGGCTCATGAGCTTCATCCCTGCCATGGTGGCTGCGCTTGCTGTCTTTGTAGTATGGTTCTATCCTCTGACAACTGAACGTATCAATGAGATCAATGACAGACTGAAGCAGATTCGAGCCATCGAGTAATCATCTAAATTTCGTCAAAACAATGCGTCTAATTGCTAATATGAAAGCTGAAATGCAGGATGTTCTCCAACAGAACATCCTGCGCTTCTGGCTGGAGAAGATGACAGACCGTGAGAACGGCGGTTTCTATGGCCGTATCGATGGTGGCGAGGTGCTTCATCCTGAAGCCGAGAAGGGAGCCATCCTCAATGCCCGTATCCTTTGGGCGTTCTCTGCTGCCTATCGTGTCCTTGGTAACCCTGAGTATCTTGAAGCGGCAACGCGCGCCAAGGATTATTTTATCGATCATTTTATCGATCATGAGTATGGCGGCGTCTATTGGAGTCTCGACTACAAGGGAAACCCGCTTGATACGAAAAAGCAGTTCTATGCCATCGGCTTTGCCATCTACGGCATGTCGGAGTATGCCCGTGCCACAGGCGACCGTGAAGCCCTGGAGTGTGCCCTGCAGCTCTTCGACTGCATCGAGGAGCATGCCTTCGACCACGAGTATAACGGCTATATCGAGGCTTGTACGCGAGAGTGGGGGAAGATTGCTGATATGCGTCTCTCTGAGCTTGATGCCAACTATCCCAAGTCGCAGAACACCCATCTGCACATCATCGAGCCTTACGCCAATCTCCTGCGATGCCTGAAAGAGATGCATGCCCAGGAGTCGTGCGATTATGTGCCGGTGTTAGGGTCGGTGCTGCCGGTGGGAGTCAGCGTACCTATGGAGACGATGCTCGCGGTTGAGGCTTCCCTGCGCAACCTGATAGATATCTTTACGGATCGTATTCTGAATCCGGAGACCCACCACCTCGACCTCTTCTTCGAGATGGACTGGACCCGTGGGGCCGGACAGTTGGAGAGCTATGGTCATGATATCGAGTGTTCCTGGCTGATGCATGAGGCTGCCCTCGTATTGGGTGATCCCAATGTCCTGGCCAAGGTGGAGCCGATCGTACAAATGGTGGCTCAGGCTTCTGCTAAGGGGCTGCGCCCTGATGGGTCGATGATCCATGAGGCCAACCTCACCACTGGTCATGTCGACGATGACCTCCATTGGTGGGTACAGGCTGAGAATGTCGTCGGGTGGTTCAATATCTATCAGCATTTTGGTGATGAACTGGCCTTGCAGCATGCAGTCAAGTGCTGGGATTATATCAAGGCTCAGATTATCGACTGGGAGCATGGCGAATGGCATTGGAGCCGTCATCCGGATGGCTCGTTGAATACGGTCGACGACAAGGCTGGCTTCTGGAAATGTCCTTATCACAACAGCCGAATGTGTCTGGAGATTATCGAACGTTCTGAGGAGTTATAGACCTATCCTTTAGTTTTGCGACGGTAATTAACGATTTTTTTATAAATATTCGTCAGATTTACAATTTTTATTAGTACCTTTGCAGCAAATATGTTGCAAGGGTACTTCTTTTTGTGCCTAACTGCTTAGAAACGAGAACAATATTGTTATAACGTTATATTTTATTTATGAACTTTACTTTGTTAATTACCGTCTTGTTGACGGCTATTACATTGGTGGTGGCGGCTTACGTGGTAGCCAAGCTGATAGGACCGCGGTCCTACGCGAAGGTGAAGGGTGAACCGTATGAGAGTGGTATTCCCACGCGAGGCAGTTCGTGGCTGCCCATTTCGGTGGGGTTCTACCTCTTTGCCATCTTGTTCCTCATGTTTGATATAGAAACGGTGTTTCTGTATCCATGGGCAGTAGTAGTGAAGGATTTCGGTGCCCTGGCATTGCTGAGCATCGGCTTCTTCCTGGTAGTTCTGGTTTTAGGCTTGGCATACGCTTGGCGGAAAGGAGACTTGGAATGGAAGTAAGAAAGCCTCACATCAAGAGTATTCCTTACGAGGAGTGGAAGGACAACGCCTCGTTGGAAAAGATTGTTGACGAGCTCCATGAGGGCGGCGTCAATGTGGTGACTGGGTCTCTGGACCAGCTGATTAACTGGGGACGTTCCAACTCGCTGTGGTCGCTCACCTTTGCCACCTCGTGCTGTGGTATCGAGTTCATGGCCTGTGGTTGTGCCCGTTACGACTTTGCGCGCTTCGGCTTCGAGGTGACACGTAACTCTCCCCGTCAGGCTGACCTGATCATGTGTGCTGGTACGATTACCCACAAGATGGCCCCGGCACTGAAGCGCCTCTACGACGAGATGGCCGAGCCGAAGTATGTGATTGCCGTCGGTGGCTGTGCCATCAGCGGCGGTCCCTTCAAGTCGAGCTACCATGTCGTGAAAGGTATCGAGGAGATTGTGCCCGTCGATGTGTTTATCCCTGGTTGTCCCCCGCGTCCGGAGGCTATCATGTATGGCATGATGCAGCTGCAGCGTAAGGTGAAGATCGAGAAGTTCTTCGGTGGCATGAATCACAAGCAGACCGCTGAGGAGCGTCAGCTCGGCGTATCCAACGAGGAGCTGATCTTCCGTGAGAAGTTCGGTGACCATCGTCGTGAACCAATGGTCATCACCGATGTTCCTCAGGACTTTTCCATTGACCATTCACCATTGACCATTGACCATTCAGAGGTCAGTGGCGCAGCAAATAATGGTCAATGTTCAATGGTCAATGTTCAATCAAAAGCAGAGGAGGACAAGGCATGAAACTAGAATTCCTATCATTCGATTTTGACAAGTTCGCCTCTGAGATGCGGAACTTGAAGGACAAGAAGGGTTTCGACTATCTTGTTACTATCGTAGGCGAGGACTTCGGTGCCGAGGAGGGCTTAGGCTGTGTCTACATTCTGGAGAATACCAAGACGCATGAGCGTTGCTCGGTAAAGATGATTGCCAGGCAGCAGGTCTGTGGCGACGGCATGTCGAGCAACGGCACCAGCGAGCTGGAGGGACAGATGGTTCCTTATATCCCCACCGTCTCAGACATCTGGCGTGTAGCCGATCTGCTGGAGCGCGAGGTCTATGACTTCTACGGCATCGTGTTCCTGGGGCATCCTGATATGCGCCGCCTCTTCCTGCGCAGTGATTTCAAGGGCTATCCCTTCCGGAAGGACTGGGAGTTCAACGATAAGTACACCCTCGAGGACGATGTAGAGCCCGACTACGGTCTGGAGTTCTACCTCGACAAGGACGGCTACCTGCAGAGCAAGCAGAACAAGCTGTTCGGTCCTGATGACTATGTGATCAACATCGGTCCCCAGCACCCCGCCACCCACGGTGTGCTCCGTCTGCAGACGGTACTGAACGGTGAGACCGTGAAGCGCATCTATCCTCACCTCGGCTATATCCATCGTGCCATCGAGAAGATGTGGGAAGGTATGACCTATCCCCAGACGCTGGCCCTCACCGATCGTCTGAACTATCTGGGCGCCATGCAGCACCGCCACGCACTGGTGGGTGTGATTGAGGAAGGTATGGGCGTGGAGCTCACCGACCGCATCAAGTATATCCGTACCATCATGGACGAGCTTCAGCGTCTTGACTCCCACCTGTTGTTCACCTCTTGTGTGGCTCAGGACCTGGGGGCCCTCACAGGCATGCTGTACGGTATGCGTGACCGCGAGCATGTGCTGAACGTGATGGAGGAGACCACTGGTGGCCGCCTGATTCAGAACTACTACCGTATCGGTGGCCTGCAGGACGATATCGATCCGAACTTCGTGAAGAACGTGAAGGATCTGGTGAAGTATCTGCGTCCGACGATTCAGGAGTATATGGATGTATTCGGTGACAATGTGATTACCCACAACCGTCTGGAGAACTGCGGCCCGATGTCGCTCGAGGATTGTATCAACTATGCCGTGACCGGTCCTGCCGGACGTGCCTCAGGCTGGAAGAACGACGTGCGCAAGAACCACCCCTACGACATGTACGACAAGGTGGAGTGGGAGCAGTGCACCCTTAACGGCTGTGATTCGATGGACCGTTACCTCGTCCACATCAACGAGATGTACCAGAGCCTGCATATCATCGAGCAGTTGATAGACAATATCCCGGAGGGTGACTTCTACGTGAAGCAGAAGCCGATCATCAAGGTGCCCGAGGGACAGTGGTACTACTCTGTCGAGGGTGTGGCAGGTGAGTTTGGTGTCTATCTCGACTCTCGCGGCGACAAGAGCCCCTACCGCATGAAGATGCGCCCCATGGGACTCTCGCTGGTTGGTGCCTTCGACCCGATGCTGCGTGGTCAGAAGATTGCCGACCTCATCGCAACCTGCGCCGCTATCGACGTTGTTATTCCTGACATCGACCGTTAGTCGAAAGGTAAAAAGGTAAGAAAGTAAAAAAGTAAAGATTATGTTCGACTTTTCTATTATAACCCAATGGTTCGACCAACTGCTTCGCGTGACGGTAGGATGTCCCGACTGGTTGGCGATATTGATTGAGTGCGTGCTGGTGGGTACGGCTATCCTTGTGGGATATGCCCTCATCGCCATCGTACTGATATTTATGGAGCGTAAGGTTTGTGCCTACTTCCAGTGCCGTCTTGGCCCGATGCGCGTAGGTTACTGGGGATTGCTGCAGGTGTTTGCCGATGTGCTGAAGATGCTCATCAAGGAGATATTCTTCGTCGACCGTGCCGACAAGCTGCTCTATGCCGTCGCTCCCTTCCTGGTGATTATCGGTTCCGTGGGTGCCTTCTCGTTCCTGCCTTGGAACAATGGTGCTACAGTGCTCGACTTCAACGTAGGTGTGTTCCTGCTTACAGCCGTTTCTTCGATCGGTGTGGTAGGTATCTTCCTTGCAGGTTGGGGTTCTAACAACAAGTATTCTGTGGTTTCGGCCATGCGTGGTGCTGTGCAGATGATCTCTTACGAGATGTCGCTCTGCCTCTGTCTGATTACGGCTGTGATTCTGACGGGAACCATGCAGATGAGCGGTATCGTCGAGGCTCAGACAGGCCCTTGGAAGTGGTTGATCTTCCAGGGACACATCCCTGCGCTGATCGCCTTCTTCGTGTTCCTCATCGCCGGTAATGCAGAGGCCAACCGTGGCCCGTTTGATATGGCTGAGGCCGAGAGTGAGCTGACCGCCGGTCATCATACCGAGTACTCTGGTATGGGCTTCGGTTTCTTCTACCTCGCCGAGTTCCTCAACCTCTTCATCATCGCAGGTATCGCCGCAACGGTGTTCCTCGGCGGCTGGGCACCTGTGAATATCGGTGTCGAGGCCTTCGATGCTGTGATGAACTACATCCCTGGCATTTTCTGGTTCATGGGTAAGGCCTTCTTCCTCGTTTGGATTCTGATGTGGATCAAGTGGACGTTCCCCCGTCTGCGTATCGACCAGATCCTGAAGCTCGAGTGGAAGTATCTGATGCCGCTGGCGCTGCTCAACCTCGTGATCATGACTGTCGTTGTGGCCCTCGGCCTATATATTAAATAAGGTATAGCAATGGAAGACAATAAAACATATTTCGGAGAAATCGGGCACGGCCTGAAGACTTTGGCTATTGGTATGAAGACCACCTGGAAGGAGTACTTCAAGGATTTCTTCACCAACAAGTCTACAGAGCAGTATCCCGAGAACCGCAAGACCACGCTCCACGTGGCGAAGCGTCATCGTGGCCGCTTGACCTTCAAGCGCAACGAGGACGGCAGCTACAAGTGCACGGCTTGCACATTGTGCGAGAAAGCCTGTCCTAACGGAACGATCAAGATTACCAGTCACATGGCTGAGGATCCTGAGACAGGCAAGAAGAAGAAGGTGCTCGACGATTATCAGTACGACCTGGGCGACTGCATGTTCTGCCAGCTCTGTACGAACGCCTGCAACTTCGATGCTATCGAGTTTACCAATGATTTCGAGAACGCTGTGTTCGACCGTTCCAAACTGGTGCTTCATCTCAACGAAGAGGTCTACAAGGGCGGTTCGCTGCCCAACCTGATCGAAGGTGGCGCTGCGTGGGAGGTCGGTAAGTTTAACACTAAGACGAAGTAACGACTATGGCAAATATGATTATGTTTTGCATTCTCGCTGTTGTCATTCTCGGTTCTGCCGTATTATGTGTGACGACAAAGCGTATCATGCGAGCCGCAACATTCCTGTTGTTCGTGCTCTTTGGCGTGGCAGGTCTCTATTTCCTGCTCGACTATACATTCCTTGGCGCAGCCCAGATCTCAGTCTATGCCGGTGGTGTCACGATGCTTTATGTGTTCGCCATCCAGCTGGTGAGCAAGCGCACGCTCCAGGGTCTTGTAGAACGTATGAAGTGCAGCCGTGTGGCCTTCGGCGCGATTCTCTCGCTGGTGGGCCTGTTCACGGTGGTACTCGTACTGCTCAAGAATAAGTTTATGTTTGCTGCCTGTCAGGTAGCTGACGTGGAGGTGCCGATGAAGGATATCGGTATGGCTCTCGTCGGAAGCGAAAAGTACCAGTATGTGCTCCCCTTCGAGTTCATCTCGGTATTCCTGCTGGCATGTATTATCGGTGGTTTGGCTATTGCAAGAAAGGAGAAGTAAGTTATGGTACCTGTTCAATATTATTTTATTCTCAGCGCCCTGCTGTTCTTTATCGGCGTCTATGGATTCATTTCCCGCCGCAACCTGATTGCAATGCTGATCTCCGTTGAGCTTATCCTTAATGCCGTGGAGATCAATTTTGCTGCCTTCAACCGACTGCTGTTCCCCGGACAACTCGAGGGATTCTTCATGTCGCTCTTCGGTATCGGTGTGGCAGCTGCTGAAACGGCGGTGGCCATCGCGATTATCATCAATGTGTATCGCAACTTCAACAGCGATACGGTTGACAGTATTCAGAATATGAAACGATAAAACGGAAAGGATTATGTTTAGTTACACTATTTTCATCATGCTTCTGCCGCTGTTGTCGTTCATTATTCTTGGACTGGCTGGCATGAAGATGCAGCATAAGGTAGCCGGACTCATCGGCACCTGTTCGCTGGGCATCGTCACGATACTCTCTTACCTCTGCGCCTTCCAGTATTTCGGAATGGATCGCGTCGACGGGGTCTATCAGACGTTTGTGCCTTATAATTTCACTTGGTTACCTCTCGGTAAACTGCATTTCGACCTCGGTATCCTGCTGGATCCCATCAGCGTGATGATGCTGATCGTGATCTCCACGGTTTCACTGATGGTCCATATCTACTCATTCGGCTATATGCACGGCGAGAAGGGCTTCCAGCGCTACTACGCTTTCCTGAGCCTCTTCACGATGTCAATGCTCGGTCTGGTGCTGGCCACCAACATCTTCCAGATGTATATGTTCTGGGAACTCGTGGGTGTCAGCTCATACCTCCTCATCGGTTTCTACTATCCGTTGAAGCCGGCCATTGCTGCCTCTAAGAAGGCATTCATCGTTACCCGTTTTGCCGATATGTTCTTCCTGATCGGTATCCTGATGTTCGGTTTCTTCACCGATACCTTCAGCTTCAACTTTGCCGGTCATGGCTCACAGGTCATCATGGGCGAGGGAACCACTCCGTTCATCGTGGGCGACATCAGTCGTGCCGTTGCAACGAGTGGTCTGATTCTCCCCACGGCGCTTACGCTGATGTTCATCGGCGGTGCCGGTAAGAGTGCCATGTTCCCGTTGCACATCTGGCTGCCGGATGCCATGGAGGGCCCGACGCCTGTCAGTGCGCTGATCCATGCAGCTACGATGGTGGTAGCCGGTGTGTTCCAGATTGCCCGTATGTTCCCCTTGTGGATAGCCTTTGCCCCTCATGCGTTGAGCATCGTGGTGTGGGTAGGTGTCTTCACCGCTTTCTATGCCGCTGCCGTGGCCTGTGCCCAGAGCGACATCAAGCGTGTGCTGGCCTTCTCGACCATCTCTCAGATTGCCTTCATGATGGTGGCTCTCGGTGTGTCAATGCCAGGCCATGAGACCCTGATGGACGATCACACCCAGCTGGGTTATATGGCCGGTATGTTCCACCTCTTCACCCATGCCATGTTCAAGGCATGCCTGTTCCTGGGTGCCGGTTGTATCATCCACGCAGTCCACTCTAACGAGATGGCACTGATGGGCGGTCTTCGCAAGTACATGCCTGTCACGCATATCACGTTCCTCATCTCCTGTCTGGCCATTGCGGGTATTCCTTTCTTCTCGGGCTTCAGCTCGAAGGATGAGATTATCACCGCCTGCTTTGCCTACAGTCCGGTGGTGGGATGGATCATGACGGGTATCGCTGCCATGACGGCTTTCTACATGTTCCGTCTGTACTACGGCATCTTCTGGGGTACGGAGAACAAGGAGGCTCACGAGCATCATACGCCTCATGAGGCACCTGCTTCAATGACCGTTCCTCTGATCGTACTCTGTGTGATCACCATGGGTGTGGGTATCTATACCACGCTGGGCGGCTTCCTCGGATGGGGCGGCTCCTTCGGCAGTTTCGTGTCTGCCAGCGGCAAGGATTACACCATCCACTTCGACACGCAGATTGCCCTTACCTCTACAGTTATTGCGATACTGAGCATCTGTCTCGCCACCTATATCTATAAGGGTGAGAGCCAGCCTATTGCCGACCGCCTGTACAAGACGTTCCCGAAGCTGCACCGTGCAGCCTACAAGCGTTTCTATCAGGACGAGATCTGGCAGTATGTCACGCACCGTATCATCTTCCGTTGTGTCTCGACGCCTATTGCCTGGTTCGACCGTCACGTCGTTGACGGCACGTTCAACTTCCTGGCATGGGGTGCCAACGAGGCTGGTGAGAGTATCCGTGGTTGGCAGAGCGGCGATGTGCGCCAGTATGCCGTATGGTTCCTCACGGGCACAGTTGCTTTAACGTTAATCCTTTTATGCATCTAAAGATATGAGTATATTAACTGTTTTCGTAATAATTCCCGTCCTGATGCTGTTGGGGCTCTGGCTTGCCAAGAACCTCAATCAGGTACGTGGTGTGATGGTAACGGGAGCCTCGTGTCTGTTGGCCCTCTCTATCTGGTTGACCTTCTATTTTGTCCACGAGCGCAGTGCCGGCAATACAGCCGAGATGCTGCTCACCTATAGTGTGCCCTGGTTCAAACCCCTGAATATCGCCTACAGCGTCGGTGTCGACGGCATCTCTGTGGTGATGCTGCTCCTGTCGAGCATCATCGTGTTCACGGGTACCTTTGCCTCCTGGCAGCTGAAGCCCCTCACCAAGGAGTATTTTCTCTGGTTCACCCTCCTCTCTACGGGTGTGTTCGGCTTCTTCATCTCTACCGACCTCTTCACGATGTTCATGTTCTACGAGGTGGCTCTGATCCCGATGTACCTGCTGATTGGTGTCTGGGGATCGGGTCGTAAGGAGTACTCAGCCATGAAGCTGACGCTCATGCTGATGGGAGGCTCGGCCCTGCTGATCCTCGGTCTGCTGGGCATCTACTTCTTCAATGGCCAGTACAGCGGCACGTACACCTTCGAGCTGACGGCCATTGCGGCTGCCCATGCTATTCCGGCCTGGATACAGAACATCTTCTTCCCCTTCATCTTCATCGGCTTCGGTGTGCTGGGAGCCCTGTTCCCGTTCCACACTTGGTCACCCGACGGTCACGCTTCGGCGCCTACGGCCGTGTCAATGCTCCACGCTGGTGTGCTGATGAAGCTCGGAGGCTATGGCTGTTTCCGTGTAGCCATGTATCTGTTGCCTGAGGCTGCCCAGGATCTCTCCTGGATATTCCTCATCCTTACCACGATCTCTGTGGTCTACGGTGCCCTGAGTGCCTGCGTACAGACCGACCTGAAGTATATCAATGCCTACTCGTCGGTGTCTCACTGCGGACTCGTGCTCTTCGCCCTGCTGATGATGAGTCAGACGGCCGTGACCGGTGCTGTGCTCCAGATGTTGTCTCACGGTCTGATGACGGCCCTCTTCTTTGCCCTCATCGGTATGATCTACGGTCGTACCCATACCCGTGATATCCGTGAGCTCGCCGGTCTGATGAAGATCATGCCTTTCCTCGCTGTCGGTTATGTGATAGCAGGTCTGGCCAACCTCGGTCTGCCTGGTTTCTCAGGCTTCATTGCCGAGATGACCATCTTCGTGGGTTCATTCGGTGCCAAGCCGATGATCGGCGATCCGAACGATTCGTTCCGCATGGTGGCTACCATCATCGCCTGTATGTCGATCGTCGTAACGGCTGTCTACATCCTGCGTGTGGTTGGTAAGATCCTCTATGGCGAGGTGGAGAACAAGCACTTCCTCGAGCTCACCGATGCTACATGGGATGAGCGCGTCGCAGTCATCTGCCTCATCTTCTGTGTGGCAGGTCTGGGTTGTGCCCCGTTTGTGTTCAGCGATATGATCTCTCCTGCAGCAGGAACGATCTTACAGTCAATAGGTGTCATGTAAAGAAAGGAGGATAAAGATATGAATTACGGACAATTCTTAAATATGGTGCCCGAGTTTTACCTCGTGCTTATCCTGATAGCAGTGTTTGCCGTCGACTTCATCATGCACAAGAGCGAGAAGAAACACGATGTTCTCTCTGCTGTGACGATTGCTCTGATGGCCGTACTGCCGTTTCGCATCGCATTCTTGTCAGAACCCTCCGAGGCCTTCGGCGGCCTTTATGTGGCTTCTGAGGCAGTGAACGTCATGAAGGTCATCCTGGCATTCGGTACGCTCATCGTGCTGATCATGGCCCAGCCTTGGCTCAAGACGGCCAGGCGGCTTGAGGGTGAGTTCTACATGCTGGTGATCTCCACCTTGCTCGGTATGTTTGTGATGATGTCTTCAGGCAACTTCCTGCTGTTCTTCCTCGGACTCGAGATGGCTTCAGTGCCGATGGCCTGTATGGTGGCTTTCGACAAGTGGAAGCAGAACTCTGCCGAGGGCGCTGCCAAGTATATCCTCACGGCTACCTTCTCCAGCGGCGTGATGCTCTATGGCATCTCGTTCATCTATGCTGCTGCAGGAACCCTCTATTTCGGCGACGTAGCCGCCACGATTACGGCTTCTCCGCTCGCCATCATGGGCATGGTGTTCTTCTTCAGCGGTCTGGGCTTCAAGATCTCTCTCGTGCCCTTCCACTTCTGGACGGCCGACACCTATCAGGGTGCGCCCACACCGGTCACGGGTTATCTCAGCGTCATCTCCAAGGGAGCCGCAGCCCTCACGCTGTGCATCATCCTCATGAAGGTGTTCCAGCCGCTGGTGGCTTATTGGGAGTATCTGCTCTATATCGTCATCGTGCTCTCCATCACGGTGGCCAACCTCTTCGCCATCCGTCAGAACGAGCTCAAGCGATTCATGGCCTTCAGCTCTATCTCTCAGGCCGGCTATATCATGCTGGCAGTGGTGGGCAACGGTCAGATGGGCGTCACGGCATTGACCTATTATGTGCTTGTGTATATCGTGGCCAACATGGCTGTCTTCACCGTCATCAACGTGGTGGAGCACAACAACGGCGGTCGCACCGATATGGCAGCCTACAACGGTTTCTACCAGACCAATCCCAAGCTCTCGTTCCTTATGACGCTGGCTCTGTTCTCGCTGGCGGGTATTCCGCCGTTCGCAGGTATGTTCTCGAAGTTCTTCGTGTTCATGGCTGCAGCAGAGCAGGGTAGTGCAGCTGCCTATTTCGTGGTATTTATCGCCTTGATCAACACGGTCGTGTCACTCTACTACTATCTGCTGATCGTAAAGGCCATGTACATCACGAAGACCGACAGTCCGCTGCCCACGTTCCAGAGCGATACCAGCACCAAGGCAGCCCTTGCCATCTGCACCGCAGGTGTGGCTCTCTTCGGCGTCTGCTCCTGCATCTACGAGTGGATTGCCGCCGCAGGTCTCTGATTCCAGACTTTCCCTCCAGACCGCTCATGTCGGTCTGACTTAATTTGAATTATCCGCCGGGACTCTCGCTTGAGAATCTCGGCGGACGTTTTTGCTACTCTGGGGTCAGGCCCCGAAGTAAAGTAACTTTTGGAAACTTTACCTCGGGGCCTGGCCCCAAGGTAAAGTTTTTACTCAGGCTGCAGGTCGGCGTACTCGCGGGCGACGTTGTCGATGCA
>Ga0247611_10001783_pt1 | contig 37447 bp, 23 predicted proteins | sample 177DNAGHGhighgp2_FD_192422 | JGI IMG/M metagenome (GOLD analysis project Ga0247611, IMG submission 192422) | Sheep rumen microbial communities from Palmerston North, Manawatu-Wanganui, New Zealand - 1770 DNA GHGhigh gp2 | ecosystem: Host-associated > Mammals > Digestive system > Stomach > Rumen... | reverse complement strand
TACATGGGAACTGTAGACCATGAAGTGATTTGTTTCATTTAGATTGAACATAGTAAAACGTATTTTGTGCCGACAAAGGTACAATGCTTCGACAATACGCAAAATACGTCTTATTTGGGATGCTTACGAAAAAACTATTCTTCACTATTACATTGATGCTTGTGGCACTCACAGCCAATGCACAATCTTGCCCCGACGGCAAACACCCCCACATGATTGACCTTGGCCTGCCCTCCGGCACGAAGTGGGCATGCTGCAACGTGGATGCCTCGAAGCCCGAGGAAGACGGCGGTTATTACGCCTGGGGTGAGACCACAACGAAGAGCGAATATTCCTGGAAAACCTATAAGCTCTGCGATGGCACCGAAGAGTCCTGCCACAATTTCGAAAAGAGTTTCTACAGCACACAGTACGACGTGGCCCATGTGAAGTGGGGCGCGCCATGGCAGATGGCCTCGCTTGACGATATAATGGAGTTTGAAGACGAGTGCAAGTCGGAGTGGACCACCGTCAACGGTGTCAAAGGCCGGCGTTTCACCGGCCCCAATGGCTGCAGTATCTTTTTGCCCGCTGCTGGTTGCTGGGATGGCTCCAATCTCGTCTACCGTGGCGAGAAAGGATGCTACTGGTTGGGCGCGCTCGGCTACCAAAGCTTCGCGTTCTACCTCAACTTCAGTAGTGACAAAGTGGAATGGATTGACATTAGCCGTATGTGCGGGCTCACGGTTCGCCCCGTCGCAAAATAGCGAGTGTCATGCGAACTTGTTCGTTCATGACCGAACAGAATAAGGGCACTTGTGGCCACTTTAGAAAGTCGGCCTAATCAACTAGAGTATGGGCTCTCTTGTTGTATGCCAGCATTTTTTTGTAATGGTTAGGACACATTTCCCCGCTTTTCGGACCCGTCCCCACGATTCCCCGCCCCTCGTAGGGGAGGGGTTAGGGGTGGGGTCTATGCCAGTGTTCGCTTAGGTATGGTGCCTCATCTTTCGTCTTTCATTTTCTTCCACCCCACCCCCGACCCACTCCCCGCCAGCGGGGAGGGGAGGCGCTGCTCACGGCCATTTGCTCTGTGGCGGAATTAGACGAGGTAATTCCCTACGAAGTTTGCATTGCCGCTGGGGACATTTGCTCTGTGGCGGAATTAGACAAGCTAATTCCCTACGAAGTTTGCATTGCCGCTGGGGACATTTGCTCTGTGGCGGAATTAGACAAGCTAATTCCCTACGAAGTTTGCATTGCCGCTGGGGACATTTGATAATAGGCGGAATCGCACGAGGTAATTTCCTGCGAGATTTGCCTTGTGGAAGGATATTCGTGTGATTCGTTCAGCCGCTTGCGACTATTTGAAAGTACCTTGTGATTCGTGTGATTCGTGAAATTCGTGTTCGTTATATTGAGACGGGAGGCCTAATCAGCCCAGATGACTAATCTCTTTTAAAGTACAGGCTCCTGATATCCTGCACTTCGGCTAAACTCCAAAAAACTGGCCAACTCAAAAAAACTACAATCTATCGCAAATAACTTGCGAAATAGGGTGTCCAATTTGTTACTCCTCTATTAAATAGTATCCCGAATGATTGATTTTGAGAATTTCCTGGAAATCAGTTTGTCACTTGTGACAGGATTCTATAATTCTAACAATTCGCAAAAAATACATAAGTCACTTTAGTGACAGAATTCTATAATTCTACAATTCGTGAAAAAAATACGTGATATTGGACACCTTACTTGCGAAATTCAAAAAAATGTACTATTTTTGCAAACAAACGGATTGTATTCTTTCACCAACACCATTCAAAGATGAAAAATGACGTGATTTTCATAGGCCCTCTGGCCGACGAGAAAATTGTTGGAGGCGGCAACTGCATGAAAAACATATTTATCATCAGACAGTTACGCAAACTGTCCGTGGGAGTTCATCCCATTGACACCAATGCAATTAGAGCCTCCAAGGCGAAGGCCTTCCCTGCCTTGTGGCATGTCCTGACCCACCGCAAAAGCAATTTTATAGTCTCGGCAAGTGCATCGGGCGCTTACAAACTGTTGAAATTGCTGAGATTCTTCCGTATCAGAAAAGTCACCTATTGGGTAATCGGAGGTGATTTCCCCAATTTGCTCAATAGTGGAATGATAAGCATCAAACCGTATCAAAACGCAAAAACCATCATCGTAGAGGGAAAAAGAATGATGGAAACACTCCATCTGTGTGGACTCAACAACGTGCTCCCCCTGCCCAATTTCAAGGCTATCAGCTATATCCCCAAAAAGAAAAAGGCCGCGCCTGACGCTCCCGTCAGATTTGTCTTCCTCTCACGAATCACCGAGGACAAGGGGTGCAACTATATCATTCAGGCTGCAAAATTGCTCAACGAAAGAGGACTGGAGTCGAAATTTGTCGTGGATTTCTATGGTGGGCTGAACAAACAATACAAGCTTCATTTCCTGGCTGAGTTGGAGAGTTTGCCCAATGTGGAATACAAAGGCTTCCTCAAACTGTTGGATAATGACGAAAACTACGATATCCTTGCCAGTTATGATGCCATGCTGTTTCCCACTTTCCATTGCGGCGAGGGGTTTGCCGGTATCTTTATCGACGCTTTCATGGCCGGACTGCCAGTGATTGCGACCGACTGGAGCCTCAATGGCGAAATCATTAGCGACGGGGAGACAGGAATCATCGTGGCAAACAGAAACGCTGAAAAACTGGCCGATGCCATGGAAAGGGTCATCCTGTCGCCAGACATCATCAGGAATATGGCTGAGCGTTGCCAGAAGGAATGTATGAATTTCGACACCGACCATGTCGTCACACCTGCACTCATCTCGCGACTGGGTTTTCGATAGTCATCATATTTATAATGGGCTGCCTGGCGGATGGCGCTGACATTTAGCACAGCAAAACAAACGGCCAAACTGGAAGATAGCCCATCCTTGTTTAACTAATTACCAGGAATTCATCGACTTGCGAATTCCACCTTAACAGTTGCGCCCGACACGAATAAGGGATTTTATTATGAAAAAAATGATGTTACTGACCTTTGCAATTGTGTGTGCATTTCTCATCAGTAGTTGCAAATCACCTGAAGACAGGAGAAAAGAATGCTTGGAACTTGCCAATGAAATCGTGCCTGAGTGGTATAATAAGACGATAAAAGGTGAGACAGAGACTGTCCTTACTAATTTTTTGGACTTGATAAACGAAAACAAGGAAGAAACTCCTTATAAAATATTCGACCACACTCCTGATTTGGGCTCTACCACTGAAGGATTTATGATGCAGATGTTGAAAGATGTAGATGAAATAAATGAATGTGAAGAAGAGCATAGGTATGATGATGTGAAAAAATACGATTTTGATAAAATCCGAGTGTGGTTTGCTACCAAAAATGCAGAGCTTAATTATACTGAAAAAAGAATTGCCAAATGTTGTTCCAAGGATTCGCTGATGGAATTTATTGCTTCCGAGGATTTCTCATCTGAAGACAAAAGTGCCAGTGAGTTTGAAGATAAACTCAAGTATTACTTTGAAGATGTAGAAAAATTCTTGGTTTCACCTGAAACGAAAATAGAGTATATAGCCTTTATTCATACAGAATATGAGTATCTTCCTCTTGTCATGAAAGATAATTCTTTTGAAGCCGGACTAAGGTGCTCGCGTCTGCAAGTGTTTAGAATTGCAGATAAGGAATGCGTGCTCGACAAACGAATTTTTGCAGAAAATGCAGATGAAGTGGCATTTTATTCTAATACGGAAAGGCCGAGGAATTTAAATGAAGTTGATTTAAAAAGTGATTTAAGGCAGATGACAGAATATGAAGCCTTGCTCCAATGTGTCAAGGCTGGGCTTCCTTACTCCAAAAAATCCAAATAAAACGAATAAAGTCTGACAGACCAATACAATAAGGGGTGAACACCAATCGGAAGTGTTCGCCCCTTATGCGATTTCTTTTTTCCCTAATTATTTTGTCATTCATGCGGTTTTCATTAACTTTGCACACAAAATTGAAATAACGACAGAATAACAACAGATTATGGCACAAGAAGATGTATTCAAGAAAATCGTAAGTCATTGCAAAGAATATGGTTTCGTGTTCCCGAGCAGCGACATTTACGATGGCCTGGCAGCAGTCTATGACTACGGTCAGAATGGTGTGGAACTCAAAAACAATATCAAGGAATACTGGTGGAAGAGCATGGTGCTGCTGCACGAGAATATCGTGGGCATCGACTCTGCCATCTTCATGCACCCCACCATCTGGAAAGCATCTGGACACGTCGACGCATTCAACGACCCTCTGATTGACAACCGCGACTCCAAAAAGCGCTATCGTGCCGACGTGCTCATCGAAGACCAGATGGCCAAGTATGACGAGAAAATACAAAAAGAAATCGACAAGGCCCGCAAGCGTTTCGGGGATGCCTTCGACGAGGCAAAATTCCGTGAGACCAATCCGCGCGTGCTCGAGAACGCAGCCAAGCGCGACGCACTGCATGAGCGCTTTACCAAAGCAATGCAGGAACCCGACCTCAACGAACTCAAGCAAATCATCCTCGACGAGGGTATCGTCGACCCCATCAGCGGAACGAAAAACTGGACCGACGTGCGCCAGTTCAACCTTATGTTCTCCACCGAGATGGGCTCTCTGTCGGATGCCGCCAACAAGATTTACCTCCGTCCGGAGACGGCACAGGGTATCTTTGTCAACTACCTCAATGTGCAGAAGACCGGGCGCATGAAGGTGCCTTTCGGTATCGCACAGATTGGCAAGGCTTTCCGCAATGAGATTGTGGCCCGTCAGTTCATTTTCCGTATGAGAGAGTTTGAGCAGATGGAGATGCAGTTCTTTGTCAAGCCGGGTACCGAACTCGAGTGGTTTGAAAAATGGAAGCAGACACGTATGGCATGGCACCAGGCGCTGGGATTCGGAGCAGAAAACTACCGTTTCCACGACCACGACAAATTGGCTCACTATGCCAACGCAGCCACCGATATCGAATTCCACATGCCGTTTGGATTCAAAGAGGTGGAGGGAATCCACAGCCGCACCAATTTCGACCTCTCACAGCATGAGAAATACAGCGGACGCTCCATCAAGTATTTCGACCCGCAGAGCAACGAGAGTTACACTCCGTTTGTCATCGAGACTTCCATCGGTGTCGACCGTATGTTCCTCTCCGTGATGTGTCATTCCTATGTAGAGGAAAAACTCGAAAACGGAGAGACTCGCGTGGTGCTCAGACTGCCTGCCGCCCTCGCTCCTGTCAAACTGGCCGTGCTGCCACTCGTGCGCAAGGATGGACTACCCGAGAAGGCACGTGAGATTATCAACAACCTGCGCTTCCACTTCAACTGCCAGTACGATGAGAAGGACACCATCGGAAAGCGCTACCGCAGGCAGGATGCCATCGGCACACCTTATTGTATTACCGTGGACTACGACTCACTCAAGGACAACACCGTCACCCTCCGCTACCGTGACACCATGGAGCAGGAGCGCGTGAGCATCGACCAACTGGCCGGTATCATCGACGACAAGGTGAGCATCGCAAGTCTGCTGAAGAAATTGCAGTAAATGAAACCATTCAGATACATACCTTTTCTGCTGGCGTTGGTGGCTCTCTCTATGACCTCATGCAAAGAGACCGACGACGAGGTGGACGAGTATCCCAACTGGAAGAATAAAAACGAGGCCTTCTTCGCTTCCAAGTACAATGCCGCCAAGCAGGCCATCGCCGCGGGCGACAACTCATGGCGTATCTACAAAACGTACGCCAAGGATGCCAGCACCACAGGCGATGCTACCGACTATGTGGTGGTGAAGGTAATCAGCGAGGGTACGGGAAGCGGATACCCGCTCTTCACCGACTCTGTGCGCTGTCACTACAAGGGGCAGTTGATCGCTTCCACGACACATGTCGACAGCAGTGACTCCGAATTGGGATTGGTGTTCGACAAATCCTGGAATGGAGATACTTTCAACCCGTCTACTTTCATCCCTGCCAAATCCAGTGTGGCAGGTCGCGTCGAAGGATTCTCCACAGCACTGCAGCACATGAGAATAGGGGACAGATGGAAGATTTATATTCCTTATCAACTGGGGTATGGCACCAAAGACAACAACAGTATTCCCGCTTACAGCACGCTTGTGTTCGACCTCTCGCTGGCTGCATACTACAGAGCGGGAACACCTGTCCCGACTTGGAGGTAACTCTACACATCTTTTATATAATAGACGTAAAAATGCGTTCTGGCAGACTTGCAATCCGCCAGAACGTTTTTTTTGATGCGGTTGTTTCCCATTCTTGCGCTCGGAAAAGCAGGAATCCACCATGAGACGCCTCGATGAGACGTCTCTACGTTTCTGGTGGGGGATTTGCTCCCGAAATACCTTGTTTTTGATTCTGTGAATGGCATGAGACGCCTCGATGAGACGTCTCTACAGTTTTGGTGGCGATTTACCCTAAAAAACGCCATTTTGGGCGCTGTGTGCGCACACAATTCTTTGACTTAGGTCAAGAATCGGCCCGTTTTTGTCAAAAACCGACTTCCAAAGCATTGTCGAAATCAAAAACCTTTATACCTTTGCATCGTCAAAAGGATAATAAAGATCAGCAATGATTCTGGATGATTGATGAAAAAGATATTGAATTAAGGTAAAGATTGCACAGGATAACAACAATAACTATAGTGCAAGAAGGATAATAAAAGATTGTAAATTTCAGGTAACCGCTAAAGCCGTGAGGCCCTGAAGAGCGAATTGTTTCACTTAAAGTTAAAGAAAGGGTAAAAAGATGAGTACAACAATTATCATGATGTTTGTGATATTAATCGCATCTACATTCCTGTTCGAGAACACAATTGAGAAGAAATAACTATCTCGGACAGATTTTACAGAGAAAGCAATAAAATGTAAATAAAAGCGGGCGGAACCGAGTGATTCGGAGCCGCCCGTTTTGCGTCGTATCGCTCAGCAACAACATTCAACTCCAGATTCCATCATTCGAATTAATTATCTGGGTCTTCGACAAATCTCGTGACCGATAAAAGATTAGCGCATTTGAATGTGGATGAGAAACTTCATTAAAATAATTAGGTCTGAATGTTTGGGTTTTTTACTTTATTTGTATATCTTTGTCACCAAAATGAAAAATACGCTATGAAAAAAGTTTATAAGGCAAATATTCTCTTTACCAAAGAGCGCAATCGCATCGAAGTGTTTGAAAAAGGCTATATCGCTGTAGAAGATGGCCGTGTAGTAGGTGTATCTGCAGATTTGAAATCATTGGGCTGTGAGGAGGCCCAGGTGACAGATTTTGGCGACTGTCTGCTGATACCTGCCATGAACGACATGCACTTGCATGCCCCGCAAGTTCGCAATCAAGGTATCGCTTTGGACTTGGAACTGTTGCCGTGGCTGCAGAACTATACCTTTCCCGAAGAGCAAAAGTATGCCGACACCGCCTATGCCGAGCGGATGTACCGGCGTGTAATCCGCCAGATGTGGCGTTTCGGAACCATGCGTTCGTGTGTCTTTGCCTCTGTTCATACCGCTAGCACCCGGCTGCTGATGAAACTCTTTCAGGAGGCTGGCATGGGAGCGTTGGTGGGCAAAGTGGCGATGAACCGCAACTGTCCCGACGAGCTCGCGGAGTCGGTAGAGGATATGAAGCAAGGATATGAGTCGCTGATTGCTGAGTTTGAGAAACCAGATGCATTGGTGCGCCCCATCATCACACCGAGGTTCATACCGTCGTGTACCCCAGAGATGCTTCGGACTTGTGGGCAACTGGCCGCTAAATACCAGTTGCCGGTGCAGTCGCATCTCTCGGAGAATATTGGTGAGATTATGCTTGTTCAATCATTGGAGAAAGAAGCCATCAATTATGGCGATGCCTACAACCGCTACGGACTCTTCGGCCAGACACCCACCGTCATGGCACATTGCGTATGGACTAAAGGCGAGGAACTGGAACTGATGAAGCACAAAAATGTGATGGTGGCTCATTGCCCCACTTCCAACCTTAATCTGTCGTCGGGCATGGCACCTGTCCGTACTTTTATCAACGAGGGCCTCAGAGTGGGACTGGGCAGTGACATCAGTGGTGGCCACGAACTGAACCTCTTCCGTATGATAGTGTTTGCCATACAGGTGAGCAAGATGCATTATCAGCAGAACCACGAAATGTCGTTCCTCACCCTGTCCGAGGCGTTCTGGCTGGCTACGAAGTCGGGTGGTAGTTTCTTTGGAAAGGTGGGCAGTTTCGAGCCAGGATATGAGTTCGATGCCTTGGTCATCGATGACAGCGAACTGAATCACGACAATTATTCGCTTTTGCATCGTCTCGAGCGCTACGTCTATCTGGGCGACGACCGCCAGATTCTCCACCGCTTCTGTCGCGGAGAGGAAATCCCGGAACCAAAGATTATTTCCTGATTCACTGAAGTTTTCAATCTTTATATAACGAACACGAATATACTGAATCACACGAATCGTAAGGTCTTTCTTTCAAAAAGTCGCAAGCCACTGTACTCATCACACGAATATTCATTCGACCCAGTAATTCATCATAGCCGAATATCAAAGCGGAGGGTGTGTCAAAATGGAGATTTGCATTACCGATATTTTCAATTTGTAATCATTATGTTGGCCTTTCAGGCCGTTCTTCTTCCTTACAATCTGTAAGTTTTGTTCTCAAGTCATTCCATTTTGACACACCCTCTTTTTATATCGGCTTTTTTTAGGTATTTCTAATTTTTTTCTGATTTTTTTTTTCGATTTTTTTCTACTGCGCACAAAATCTGCGCACTTCCATTCTACCTTTGCAGCGGAAATCACAAACAAGGGGTTTTCAAGACCCCATGGATGTGAGACCGACAAGGGCGGCTGACGCCTTGGAGAGATACTTCGATACTCTGACTCATTATTTAATTCTACACGCAGTTAATGATTGGTCATCGCGGCTATCGTTGCCAATAGGGAAGTACATCTCAGCAAAACGATGCCACAGGCAGGTTCTGACCTCCATCCCAGCCTTTATGGTAGGGAAGACCACAGGGGATGGTTAGCCATCCGAGGATAATCCTCACGAAAACTAGCTCTCCTTGTCAGACGCTGGTGAAAGTCCATCACCTTAGGGAAATGGTTCTTGAAAATCAGCAGAAGACACCATTCGCCGCCCTTGTTTCTTTGAGCGTTCTTTGAAAGACTTATATAATTATTTATGAGTTACAACGACAAACTTCGTTGTGACAATCTGACCACCAACCATGAGGGGGCTGCCGCATGGCGCATGACCCCTGAATGGGAACTCTACACCACCATTGTAACGATGATGGGCACCGAGAATAAGTTCTACGAGAGCGGCGACGACCGAGTCTACCGTATCGCCGACCTAGTGCGTAAGGTCGACCCTGTGTTTGTGGCTCAGTTGGCAGTATACACCCGTGAGCGTATGCATCTGCGTAGTGTGCCGTTGCTGCTGCTTGTGGAACTGTCGTTGATCCATCACGGCGACTCTCTTGTCAGCCGTGCCGTGGAGAGAACCATCCAGCGTGCCGACGAGATCACCGAACTTCTGATGTGCTACCAGTGGCGCGCCAGAATGCAATCTCTTAAGGGAGTGAGCCACCAACTGCTCAAAGGTGTGGCCGGGGCATTCAATAAGTTCGACGAGTACCAGTTTGCCAAGTACGACCGGAGAAACCGTAAGGTGACTCTCGCCGATGCCTTGGTGCTGGCACATCCGAAGGCAAAGGATACCCGTCAGGCTGAAATCTTCAGCAAAATCATGAACGGGAAGTTGAAAACTCCCTACACCTGGGAGACGGAACTCTCGGCGCTGGGACATCGGTATTTCGCATCGGAAATTGAAAAGGATGAAGCCAAGCGTGTGTTGTGGCAACAACTTGTGGCAAGCCGCAAGATGGGCTATATGGCCACACTCCGCAATCTTCGCAACTTGGTCGAGGTTGGCGTTGATGAACCGACTGTGGATGAGGTTTGCAGGTTGTTGAGTGACCCTGAGGCCGTGCACAGGAGCAAGCAATTGCCTTTCCGCTTTTTCTCTGCGTATCTTTCATTGTCGGACTATGATTGTTGGGACGTGTTAGCGATAGATCCAGAACTGAGGGAATCGGAGGAAAAGATAGCCAAGATGGAGGATGAACTCTGTCGGACAATCGAAAAGATGAATCGGTTAGAGAAAGGACTTCGCCAGGCAAAGATTGATTTTCACTCTCTGAAGCAAAGCCAAATCTCAAATCCAAGGCTGGAGAATCTCATTTCATCTCGGCTGTATTATGAGAAGTGCCTGAAAGACTTAAGGAATGGCTATGTCATAGCTAAGGTCCGCAAAGTGAAGCACTTTAGACCTCTCGTCACCAATTCTATCTTTTACAATGCCATCATCTGGCGTGGTCGACAAGTGCTGAATTCGTCTGTCAAGAAGATTCATTTCAGTCAAACGAAAAAGTGTCTCAAACATCGCACTGTGCCAACAGCGAGGATGCTCAAAGACCAACGTAAACTGAAAGCATCTGTGGCATATCTTTTGCGCCAGGAGAAGGAACTGTACAGGAAAGTCATCGCGGCAAAAAAGAGACAGATAAAGAGGTTGAGGCAAAGTGTTGATTTCTTGTCTAGGAAGCAAGATCTATTGAACGACTTGGCCTACTTAGATAGTCCCTTGTTGGAGGCTTTGGAGAATGCAGTCCGTCATACGGCGGAAAACATCCCGGGATTCACTCCCAACACACGAGTGCTGCTCGCCAGCGACGTTTCAGGCTCAATGTTAACTCCCGTAAGCGAGAACAGCATGGTGATGTACTACCACATCGGGCTACTGCTGTCGATGCTTATGAAGAATCGGTGCCCGCAGGCAGTGACCGGCATGTTCGGTAGCATCTGGAAGGTGTACGACATGCCCTCGCAGAACATCCTTGGCAACACCGTGAAGATGGAAAAGCGTGTGGGCGAAGTGGGCTACAGAACCAACGGCTATTTGGTCATCGACTGGCTCATCCAGAACAGGTGTGTGATGGACAAAGTGATGCTCTTCACCGACTGCCAGTTGTGGCGCAGCACTGGCTTTCCGTGCGACAGGCATCTCGCCAAGAGCTGGGACGAGTACAAGAAACTGGCACCCGATGCCCGGCTCTACCTCTTCGACCTCTCAGGCTACGGGCAGAGCCCTGTCAGCATGGAGCGCGACGACGTGTACTGCATCGCTGGATGGAGCGACAAGGTGTTCCACATCCTCGCCGCCCTGGAAAGTGGGAAGAATGCTATCGACGAGATCCGCCGGATCGTCGTATAGCAGGTCAGATTGAAACAGACGAAGAGAGGATGGACTCCCGGGATGGGAGACGCCTCGCAGATTTCCCCCTCACACAAGGGGTTCCGGTGGAAACAACAATTTTTTTGCAAACACATCATTTATTGGTTATAGGACCTATAGGACTTATAGGACTCATAGGACTTATAGGCCCCATGGCCCCAGCACCAATACCACATGCGCCCGGATTCCCACAAAAGGGGATTCGGGCTGAATTCGTTTTGAGCGGGTTTCGTGTATCAGCCAAATATCTCATATCTGTAGGTGGCTTGACAAAAACCGCATTCTCTTTGTCCACAAAGTATAAAAGTTGTTATTTTTTCAGTGACACAAACATGTTGGTCTGTTTTTTTTCGTTTTTGCCCATGGTAATCACTGATTTTTATTATCTTTGTGGCGTTATTGACAGTATTGAAAATGCAAATAATGAAAAAATTTTTAATTTTATTGATAGCGCTTATAACTTCATTCCCATCGTTCGCACAATCCGGAGAAAAAGATAACATACAATCCAGGAGAGAAGATAATGAATCAATTAATTCAATGACAGTTAAGGGTGTTTGCGGCATTAAATTTGGCACTTCCTATAATGCAGCAAAACTACACCTTGAGAATAAATTTGGCCTGTGCTCTAAGGCAAGGAAAAATCAAAATCTTTTATTTAAATACAAAAAGTTTGCCGGGATTAATTTTGATTACATCATGTTCACATTTCAGTCGGATGGAACAAATACATACTTGAATGGTTGCGTGTTTGCAGTTAGTGTGAATTCAGTGAAACAGGCAGAAGAAATAAGAGATATGCTATATGAGAAACTGAAGGAAAAATACACCATGCGACAACTAAACGACCGCGCTGGCTATAAAATGTATATAGGCGGTTATTCTCCTACTGGAAATGGTGCAGGTTTCCAGATAGATATAGTGGATTTTACAAAGGTGAAATCCACTATTGGCGCTCACTATATGGCAAGATTGTTGTATGGCCCATTCAACTACGTCAACGAGGAATGACACTTCCTCGTCTATCACTGTAAGACGTTGAAAAAATTGGATTCGATTGATGACGATGAATATGTCTATACACTTTCCGACCGCTACAGCCATCGCAATCCATCCATCCGTATCACGCCACAGGCTGACGGTAGTTACCAGGTGCTGCAATACTCGATGGACAACCTCTATCTCACTGGAAGTGAGGGACCGGTGATAACGCTGAAGATAGTAGCCGAAAACGACGTGGCACCAGGAGTCTATGACTGCAAAATCACCGACGTGGCATTCAACGAACTCAACGACCCGGAATACAAAAGTGTTTTCCTTAAGGACGCACCGTTTACGGTCAGCGTGTATATTGTGCAAAATGGCGACGTGAACCACGACGGAGCGGTGAACATCTCAGACGTGATGATGACCGTGAACTATGTCATCGGACGAATGCCGGTTGGCTTTAACCCTGCATACGCAGACTTCAACCACGACAACATCGTGAACATCTCCGACATCATGTATCTCGTCAACATCGTGATAGGAAGAATCACAGTCGATGCCCCGATCAACGCCCGCGAGTAGATGACCGAACTTGCCAGCCAATCCCATCACGGCATCCTCATCCAGAAGGTAGTAGTGGGGCTTACTTGTTGTATGACAGCATTTTTTGTAATGATTAGGACACATTTCCACGCTTTTCGGGCCCGTCCCCACGATTCCCCGCCCCTCGTAGGGGAGGGGTTAGGGGTGGGGTCTATGCCAGTGTTCGCTTAGGTATGGTGCCTTTATCTTTCATTTTTAATCTTTAATCTTTCATCTTTCATCTTTCATCTTTAATCTTTAATCTTCTTCTCCCCCACCCCCGACCCCTTCCCCGCCAGCGGGGAGGGGAGGCGCTGCTCACAAATTTAGTGGTGAGAGGTGTGGGGTGAGAGGTGAGAGAAATGCACTGAGGGGCAAGGGGCTTCACCCAGATCCTCCTTTAAGAGGAGGACTCATTGTTGCTCTGTGGCGGAATTAGACAAGTTAATTCCCTACGAAGTTTGCATTGCCGCTGGGGCATTTATAATAGGCGGAATTACACAAGGTAATTCCCTACGACAAATGCTTTGCCGCCGGGGACAATCCGTTCCATCGGCAGCCCTGTATTCGCAGCGCAAACTTCGTAGGGGATTAGCTCGTCTAATCCCGTATGGCGCCAATCCCTTGGTCATCAGCGGAATTACACAAGGTAATTCCCTACGACAAATGCTTTGCCGCTGGGGACAATCTTCGCTGTCGGTAGGCTCAGGTGGATTTTTTACAATTTTCCGAATAATTTTTTTATAATTTTGAGGAGCGTAGCGACGACCATGATTTAGTTTGAAGTTCAAGTACATCCTCTGGCTCCTCTTTGGAGGCTGCTGAAAAAGTGGACAAATCCAGATTTGGCGGACTCTGTCACCCTTTCAGGGTTTAGCTTTTGTGGCAACTAATAGCAGGGGTTTCGCTGCGCTCCACCGCCTGCCTGTGATCTACCACCCCTTCGGGGTTTGAGCAACTCCACACTCCACACTCCAAACTCCACACTGAAAACGGGGAGGCGCTGGTTACGGCCTTTTGTTGTGTGGCTGAATTACACAAGGTAATTCCCTACGATAAATGCTTTGCCGCCGGGGACAATCCGTTCCATCGGCAGCCCTGTATTCGCAGCGCAAACTACGTAGGGGATTAGCTCGTCTAATCCCGTATGGCGCCAATCCCTTGGTCATCAGCGGAATTACACAAGGTAATTCCCTACGACAAATGCTTTGCCGCTGGGGACAATCCGTTCCATCGGCAGCCCTGTATTCGCAGCGCAAACTTCGTAGGGGATTAGCTCGTCTAATCCCGTATGGCGCCAATCCCTTGGTCATCAGCGGAATTACACAAGGTAATTCCCTACGACAAATGCTTTGCCGCTGGGGACAATCTTCGCTGTCGGTAGGCTCAGGTGGATTTTTTACAATTTTCCGAATAATTTTTTTATAATTTTGAGGAGCGTAGCGACGACCATGATTTAGTTTGAAGTTCAAGTACATCCTCTGGCTCCTCTTTGGAGGCTGCTGAAAAAGTGGACAAATCCAGATTTGGCGGACTCTGTCACCCTTTCAGGGTTTAGCTTTTGTGGCAACTAATAGCAGGGGTTTCGCTGCGCTCCACCGCCTGCCTGTGATCTACCACCCCTTCGGGGTTTGAGCAACTCCACACTCCACACTCCAAACTCCACACTGAAAACGGGGAGGCGCTGGTTACGGCCTTTTGTTGTGTGGCTGAATTACACAAGGTAATTCCCTACGATAAATGCTTTGCCGCCGGGGACAATCCGTTCCATCGGCAGCCCTGTATTCGCAGTGCAAACTTCGTAGGGGATTAGCTCGTCTAATCCCGTATGGTGCCAATCCCCTGAACATCAGCGGAATTACACAAGGTAATTCCCTACGACAAATTATTCGGGAAGATTCGTGGCGGCCTGCCGCCTTTATCAGTCAAGTGCTACTAATTCGTATAGGTACTCAATAACAGATAAGCGCATTTGAATGGGGCGGGAAACTACAGTTAGTACAATGGTCCATTTCGCTTTTATCAAGGAAGATGAAAATTTGATGTTTTTTCAAGAATTATTTGCCTCTACCCATTTTTTTTTATTATTTTTGCAGCAAATAAATTAGTGATAGTATGACAAACAAATTCTTTCATTTTTCTTTCTTTCTTTTTGTTTTCCTCGCAATTCCCATCAGTGGGTTCTGTCAGGAAGAAAAATCCATAAATGATTGGATGAAAAAGGCAAAAAAAGGTGATGCCGATGCTCAATTCAATCTTGGTATTTGTTACCATTTTGGCGATGGTGTTCCCCAAAGTTATGAAAAAGCAGTAGAATGGTATCAGAAAGCAGCTAACCAAGGATATGCCCTGGCTCAATTCAATCTTGGTGCTTGCTACAGTGAAGGCAACGGCGTTCCCCAAGACAAGGTCAAAGCAGCAGAATGGTATCAGAAAGCGGCTGAACAAGGATATGCCGCTGCTCAATACAATCTCGGTCAATGCTATTTTAATGGCAAAGGTGTTCCCCAAAATTATGAAAAGGCAATAGAATGGTGTCAGAAAGCGGCAGATCAAGAATTATCCCATGCTCAAGCACTACTAGGTTTTTGCTACGAAAAAGGTAATGGTGTTCCCCAAAATTATGAAAAAGCAGTAGAGTGGTATCAGAAAGCGGCTAAACAAGGAAATTCCTATGCTCAATTCCTGCTTGGTGCTTGCTACCATAATGGCACCGGTGCTCCCCAAAGTTATGAAAAAGCAGTAGAATGGTATCAGAAAGCAGCTGAACAAGGACATTCCGTTGCTCAATGCGATCTTGGTAGTTGCTACGAAGAAGGCAAAGGCGTTCCCCAAAATTATGAAAAAGCAGTTGAGTGGTATCGGAAGGCGGCTGAACAAGGAAACAGCAAAGCTCAAAATAATCTTGGCCTTTGCTACGATGAAGGCACTGGCGTTCCCCAAAACAAGGTCAAAGCAGTAGAGTGGTATCAGAAAGCGGCTGACCAAGGATATGCCAGAGCTCAATTCAATCTTGGTGTTTGCTACCATATTGGCGATGGGGTTCCCCAAAATGATGGGAAAGCAGTAGAGTGGTTAAAGAAAGCGGCTGAACAAGGATATGCTGAAGCTCAAGCACTACTTGGTGTTTGCTACGATGAAGGCACCGGCGTTTCCCAAGACAAGGTCAAAGCAGCAGAGTGGTATCAGAAAGCGGCTGAACAAGGAGATGCTGATGCTCAATACCTACTTGGTGTTTGCTACGAAAATGGCGATGGCGTTCCCAAAAATGAAGGGAAAGCAGTAGAGTGGTATCAGAAAGCAGCTAACCAAGGAGATGCCACTGCTCAATTCAATCTTGGTCTTTGTTACTATGATGGCAAAGGCGTTCCCCAAAATTATGAAAAAGCAGCAGAGTGGTATCAGAAAGCGGCTGAACAAGGATATGCTGAAGCTCAATTATATCTTGCTTATTGCTACCATGATGGCACTGGCGTTCCCCAAAATGATGAAAAAGCTGCAGAGTGGTGTCAGAAAGCGGCTGAACAAGGAGATGCTGATGCTCAATACAATCTTGGTGTTTGCTACAATATTGGCTCTGGCGTTCCCAAAAACAAGGCCAAAGCTATTGAATGGTTTAAAAAAGCAGCAGCACAAGGACATGAAGAAGCACAAAAAGCTTTAGAATCTATGTAAACTATATTGAGTGTTATAACCACCGACAACAATAGCCTGTTGGAAAAAACCGCCCTGACATTCGCGACCATGTGCCCAATCCCAACGCACATAAACCTGGCTTTCTTTCTAATATGACAATCTAAATAAGCTAATATGACAAACAATCTATTTCGCATTTTTTTCTTCATTTTTGTTTTCCTCGCAATTCCCATCAGTGGGTTCTGTCAGGACGAAAAATCCATAAATAATTTGATGGAAAAGGCAGAACAAGGAGATGCCGAAGCTCAATGGAATCTTGGTGCTTGCTACCATTTTGGCGATGGTGTTCCCCAAAGTTATGAAAAAGCAGTTGAGTGGTATCAGAAAGCGGCTGAACAAGGATATGCCTCTGCCCAATACAATCTTGGTGTTTGCTACGATAAAGGGAATGGCGTTCCCCAAAGTTATGAAAAAGCAGTAGAATGGTATCAGAAAGCAGCTAACCAAGGATATGCTCTGGCTCAATTCAATCTTGGTGTTTGCTACCATTTTGGCGATGGCGTTCCCCAAAATGATGAAAAAGCAGTAGAATGGTATCAGAAAGCAGCTAACCAAGGATATGCTGCTGCTCAATGCAATCTTGGTTTTTGCTACTATGAAGGCAAAGGCGTTCCCAAAAATTTTGGAAAAGCAGTAGAATGGTATCAGAAAGCGGCTGAACAAGGACATCCTGATGCTCAATACAATCTTGGTGTTAGCTACGAAAATGGCAATGGCGTTCCGCAAAACAAGTCCAAAGCTATTGAATGGTACAAAAAAGCAGCAGCACAAGGTCATAAAGGAGCACAAAAAGCTTTAGAATCTATGTAGGTGGCCTCAAAAAACTACTTCGGAGGAGTCTTCCGTGAAGAAATACGAAATCTCGTTCAGTGCAAGGCGTTTACAGGTTCGTTGCTCATAAGAGGGTGTGTCAAAATGGAGATTTGCATTACCGATATTTTCAATTTGTAATCATTATGTCGGTCTGAAAGGCCGTTCTTCTTCCTTACAATCTGTAAGTTTTGTTCTCAAGTCATTCCATTTTGACACGCCCCCATTAATCATCTTGTTGCTCAGATTCAAATTTCATTTGATTGATAGCATTTAAATATGCTAAAATTGTGGATGGGTTATTATCTTCATCGGTATGAATACAGAGCCTGATAAGGCCATTCCCTGTTTTATAAATTGTATTATAATGGCATCGGCCGATTTCAACCTCGGTATATCGTTGAGCATCACTTCCAGGATCACCGCCTTCAAATTCTTCCTGGACCATGTCTGCCGGTCCATATTCTTTTTCTAATTGTTTTTTGGCAGCAGTATACATGGAATAGAGTCCTTGCCAATTATCAGGAGTCTCAAAATCAACTGCTACTGCCCAAGCCAAATTACTTTTTGGCGTAATGCCTGCAATGATTTCGCAATTAGGATAGCCAGCGAAAGTTCCCTTAAAATGTGCTCCATTTTTGTCATATCCTGTAAACGTAAATCCCTTTTGTTTCACTTTCTCCACAAATTCCTTGGCATCCCCGTCCACAGGTATCCCCAAAAATTTTGTAGGCTCATCCTTAATCTGCCCAAATGCCAGCACCGAAACAACTAAAAGAACCAAAGTAACCAAAGCTTTTTTCATATAACGAATATTTTGAAGGTTGATAACTGCTGCAAATATACATATTTTCAGCCGTTCCTGCGTATTTTATTCTCATATTTTTGTTGGCTTTTCGTTTCTCGTCAATAAAATCGGTCTGGAGAGGTACTTCAAGGAGATTCTTATCCCATCACCCTCGGCGGCGTCATGTAATAAAACTGTATCTTTTTTGTCCACAATTTTTTGCTCCTCCGTGTTTTTATTGTGACAAACAAACAATTTATGTGATTTTTTTGTATTTTTGCAAACTATAAACTAATAACATGCAGCACTATGTCTAACCAGCAACAACGTGAAGAACTCCACCGTACTATCTGGAATATTGCCGACGAACTCCGTGGAGCCGTCGGAGGATGGGAATTCAAGGCATACGTCCTTGGAACACTCTTCTATCGCTTTATTTCAGAGAATATCAACGATTATATCAACAAGCTGCAACATGATGCCGGCTTCGAAGACTTCAACTATGCCGACATGAGCGACGAGGAAGCTGCACCGGCCAAAGACCAAATCGTGGCAGAAAAGGGTTTTTTCATCCTTCCGTCACAACTGTTTGAAAACGTATGCAAACACTGTGAGCAGGATGAGAACCTCAATATGACATTGTCCAAAATCTTCCGCGAAATAGAAGGCTCTGCTAACGGAACACCTTCAGAGGACAGCATTAAAGGGTTGTTCAACGACTTTAATGTGGACAATTCACAACTGGGTAACGATGTGAAGTCAAGAAACAAACTTATCTCAAAGGTGCTGCTCAAAGTTCGGGACATGGATTTGGGAGAACGTTTCGAAGAGAACAGAATCGATGCCTTCGGCGACGCTTACGAATTCCTGATGACCATGTACGCAAGCAACGCTGGAAAATCCGGCGGTGAGTTCTTCACACCCCAGGAGGTAAGTGAGCTGCTGGCCCGCCTGACGGCTGCCGATGGTCATGAGATTCGCTCAGTCTACGACCCGGCTTGTGGCTCGGGCTCACTGCTGCTCAAATTCTCTAAAACCATCGGCAAGGAAAACCCGGCACTGAAATACTACGGTCAGGAAATCAACCCCACCACATACAACCTCTGCCGCATCAATATGTTCCTGCATAATATCAATTTTGACAATTTTGATATCAGACAGGGTGATACGCTGCTCAGTCCCCAGCATCGTGATTTCGAGCCGTTCGACGCTATCGTCAGCAATCCGCCCTATAGCATCCCATGGGAAGGGGCAAAGAACCCGCTGCTCATCAATGACGACCGCTATGCTGGCCCCGGAGTGCTGGCTCCTGACTCTACTGCCGACCTGGCATTCACGCTGCACATGCTGGCATCACTTAGCGAGAGCGGAACAGCCGCCATCGTTGAGTTCCCGGGGGTGCTCTACCGTGGCGGAAAAGAGCGCACCATCCGAAAATGGCTGCTGGAAAACAACCGTATTGATACCATCATTCAACTGCCGGCCAACCTCTTCTTTGGCGTGGGTATCGCCACCTGTATCATCGTGCTTCGCAAAGGCGCAAGGCCTGACAATAAAGTCCTCTTCATTGATGCTTCCAAGGAGTTCGTCAAAAACGGTAACAAGAACAAACTGACCGAGGAAAACCAGAATCGTATCTTCAACATTTTCAAAGACCGAAAAGAAGAACAATATTTCTCCTGTCTCGTCCCCATCGAGGACATCCTCAACAACGATGCCAACCTCTCCGTCTCTTCCTATGTAGAACAGGAAGACACACGCGAGGTCATCAACATCAAAGAGGTAAACGCTTCTCTCCAGCAACTTATCACCGAAGGCAATGAGCTGAATGCCAAAATTGACCAAATCATTAAAGAATTGGGGGAGGACATGGAATGAATAATAAACAGCAACATACACTCCAGCAACTTTCAACATTGTGGGAGAAAAACAAAACTCCGTCTTTTGAAAATCTCTCCGCAACAATCATTCAGACGCATAAAATCGCTCAAAACGGTGCTTACAAAGCCATAAACCAATCCATGACACTGCGTAACTGGTTTATAGGCTGCTACATTGTGGAGTACGAACAGAAAGGAAAAGACAGGGCTGAATATGGCGTCAGGTTGCTGGAACGATTGGAAAAGAAAGTGAAAACCAAAGGATTGAACGTTACACTTTTCAAATTGTCGAGAAACTTCTATTTAACTTATCCACAAGTAGGGGCTATCCTGACTAATACAATCCATTCTGAAATATCGGGAGAATTGGTTGAACCTGATAAAAGTGCGACAACGTCGCACCAATTGCCTGATAAAAATGAACGTTTTCATGAAGCCGAGAGCAGAGGTGATGCTTGCATTAACTATGCTGAGGCAAGGAAAAGGTCGGATGAAATCCAACAAAAAAGTGCGACAACATCGCACAAATTCAAAACACCCGCTGAGATTCTGGTCAGCAAACTGTCCTTTTCTCATATCCGAGAAATCATGACGCAATCAGACCCGATGGCCCGCTTTTTTTACGAGACAGAATGTATCAAAGGCACATGGTCTGTAAAAGAACTACGCCGCCAAATAGCCACAAATCTGTATTTCCGTAGTGGAATAAGCAAAAACCCGGAAAAGTTGTTAGCGAAAATACTTCCGGAAACAAACACCTCAACACTGAATATCCGACAACCTTTCGCGCTTGAGTTCTTGGGACTGGATGCGAAAGAGACCGTGGAAGAAAGTGATTTGGAAAATGCTCTGATACTGCACCTGCAAGAATTCCTTTTGGAATTGGGTCGCGGCTTCTGTTTTGAGGCAAGACAGAAAAGGATGATCATCGATGATGAGTATTATTTTGCAGACCTCGTGTTTTATAACCGCATCCTTCATTGTAATACAATTATCGAGGTAAAAAATGATGAGTTCCGACATTCTGACCTTAGTCAACTGAATGCTTACGTGTCATATTTCCGTGACAATGAAATGAATCCGGGTGATAATCCACCTATAGGGATTCTGCTCTGTACACGCAAAGGAGAGAAAATGGTTGAATATGCACTTGCTGGAATGGACAACCATTTGTTCGTTTCAACTTATATGCTTACTCTACCCAACACTCAGCAATTAGAGGAATTCCTTATCAAGGAAACTAAAGACTTGTCACTATGAATGATACAAAAAATATAATCCATAATTTGCATACGAATATGGTGGAGTGGGTTTCAATAGGTGAATTATGTAAAACTATTACACCTCCCAAAAAAATACCAACAAAAAACTATGAAGACTTTGGTAAATATCCAATAATTGACCAAGGACAACAATCCATTATAGGCTATACTAATGACAAATCTTCATTAGTTCCTAATGATGAATATGTTCTTTTTGGTGATCATACTCGATATGTTAAATATCATAAAGGATCTTTTGCTCAAGGTGCTGACGGATTGAAAATCCTTAAAGTAAAGGATACGATAATTCCTCGTTATTTTTTCTTTGCATTTCTAAACACCGATATTCCTACCCGTGGTTATAGCCGACATTGGTCAATTGTAAAAGCACTTCTCATCCCCATCCCCTCCCTCGCCGAACAAAACCGTATCGTAGGAATCTTAGATACTTTCACAGAAAGCATTGAAAACATCAAAAAACAAATACAACTCAGAAAAAAACAATACGAATTCTACCGAGACCAACTCCTTGACCTCGAAGGAAAACCAGGGGTGGAGATGAAAACATTAGGGGATGTTGGAACTTTTATTCGAGGCTCAGGTATTCAAAAAAATGATTTTGTTGAAAATGGATTTCCTTGTATTCATTACGGACAAATTCATACAAAGTATGGTCTTTCAGCAACTGAGACCATCTCATTCATAAATGAGAGCCTTTATAAGAAATGCAAAAAAGCACAAAAAGGAGATTTAGTTATTGCAACTACCTCTGAAGATGCTGAAGGTGTTGCAAAACCTGTCGCATGGTTAGGGGACGATGAAGTAGCAATTAGTGGTGACGCGTATATCTACCATCATTCCCAAAATGGTAAATTTATGGCACACCAGTTAATTTCTCATCGCTTTATGCTTTTTAAAGTTAAACAGGCAACAGGAACAAAAGTAGTTCGTATTTCAGGTGATAATATGGCCAAATTTATATTCCCTTTACCCTCCCTCTCCGAACAATCCCGCATCGTCTCAATCCTCGACCAATTCGAGTCCTCTATCTCCAACCTGGAGCAGCAACTCTCTCAGCGCCAAAAGCAATACGAATATTACCGCAACAAACTCCTGACATTCGAATAGAAAGTTTCTTTAAATAATTTGTATTATGGAAAAAAAAGGTTTTGTCTATATACTGACAAATAAAAGTTTCTGACATTATCTTGTCTGCCACGTATGTTTCGCAACATCACTAACCAATAATCCAAAAGATTACATAGATTTTATGGACGACCTCCTTATATATAGCAAAGACAGGAAAACAGTTGAAGGTGTACAAGATAAAACCATCACCTCAATAACCATCCCTTATGGCGTGACCAGCATTGGAGGTGGTGCTTTTATGAGTTGTTCAAAATTGGAATCCATCACAATACCCAACAGCGTGAAGAGCATAGGAGATGTTGTTTTCATGGGCTGCTCCCAACTCACTTCCATCCACATTCCTTCCAGCGTCGAAAGCATCGGGATTTGCCTCTTCGAATTTTGTTCTAACTTGCATTCTATTACCATTTCTAAAGATAATCCTACCTATGATTCCCGGAACAACTGCAACGCCATCATTGAAACAGCAACAAACAAGCTGACCAACGGCTGTAAGAATACAACAATACCCGACAGCGTGACAAGTATCGGGAAATATGCTTTCGCATATTGCTCTAGCCTAGCCTCCATCAACATTCCCAACAGCGTGACAAGTATCGGGAAATATGCTTTTGAAGAGTGCAGCAGCCTATCCTCAGTCAATATGGCTGACAGCATAACAAGCATTGAAAAAGATACTTTCTCTAACTGTTCCTATCTGGTAAATATTACACTTCCCAAAAATTTGAAGAGCATAGGCGAGAATGCTTTTCGAGGTTGTTCCCGCCTTATCTACATCCATATTCCAGAGACCGTGACAACAATAGGATACTGTGCGTTTGAAGGTTGTTCCAACTTAACATCAATCAATATCCCCAAGGGCACGACATCCATATTTGGCTTTTTTAAAAATTGCAACAAACTGTCTTCTGTCACTATCCCTGATAGCGTGACAACCATCGGATACTCATCCTTCTTTCACTGTACTCAACTGAAAACCATCAACATACCCGATAGTGTGACAAGCATAGAGGAGTCTGCTTTCGAAGGATGTGCCAACTTGACATCCGTCACCATTCCCGACAAAGTGACAAGCATAGGAAAAAGGGCTTTTTTAGGATGCTTCAGGCTGGCCAGCATCAATATTCCCAACGGCGTGACTGTCATTGGGGACAAGGCTTTCTTAAGCTGCGTCAGATTGACATCTATCAACATCCCCGACAGCATAACATTCATAGGAAAAAAGGCGTTCGAGCATTGCAAACAGCTTAGATTTTCTCGTTCTTTCCCTTTGGGATGAAGGCTGATGAGAAGGATACAAGAATTGCCATATTACTTCATGAATCTTGATAAATTCATTCAAACTAATGGACAAATTTAGTGTCATAGCACAACAGGAACACGTTACCGTGATGAGTCACTACGAGGCTCTTCCACGGGAAGACCATGGCTACCAGTCGGAGGCCGAGTTGGAAAATGCGTTCATTCACCAACTCACCGAGCAGGGCTACGAGAGGGTGAATATCAAACATGAAAAGGATCTGATATCCAACCTCAGAACGCAAATCTGTCGGCTGAACAAAGTGAATCTGTCTGATGCGGAATGGAAACAACTGTTTGAGAAACACATTGCTTCCCCGCAAATGACCATCGAGGACAAGACGGAGCGCATCCAGCGGAAGGAAATCGTCAACATCACGATGGACAATGGCGACTCGCAGAACATCAAACTCATCGACAAAACCGCTTTGTATAACAACCACCTTCAGGTGCTGAACCAATATGTGCCAGAAGGGGGGAACAAGGCCAACCGCTATGACGTGACAATTCTTGTCAACGGACTACCGCTCGTGCATTGTGAACTCAAAAGAAGAGGAGTGCCGCTGAAAGAGGCATTTAACCAAATCAACCGCTATGAGCGGGATTCGTTCTGGGCTGGCTCCGGATTGTATGACTACATACAAATCTTTGTGATTTCCAACGGCACCGAAACCAAATACTACAGCAACACCACGCGCTTCGCTCATGTGGCCGAGGTCAACAAACAAAAGAGACGGATTAAGACGCAGTCACAATCCTTTGAGTTCACTTCTTACTGGGCAGACGCTGAGAACAACGTTATCTTCGATCTTCGTGACTTTACACGGACGTTCATGGCGAAACTGTCGCTGCTGAACATCCTGACAAAATATTGTGTTTTCACCGTCGATAAAAACTTGATGGTGATGCGACCCTACCAGATTGCGGCGACAGAAAGTATATTGCTCCGTATCCGGCAGGCTACACTCAACAAATGGCAAGGCACCATCAAGGCCGGGGGATATATATGGCACACCACGGGCAGTGGGAAAACGCTCACTTCGTTCAAGACTGCCCAACTTGTGGCTGATTTACCATTTATCGACAAAGTGCTGTTTGTCGTAGACCGAAAGGACCTCGACTATCAGACCATGAAGGAGTACGACAACTTTGAAAAGGGTTGTGCCAATTCCAACACGTCGTCAAACATCCTTCAAAAGCAACTCAATGATGAGTACAAGGACAACAAGAAAATCATTATCACCACCATTCAGAAACTTTCATCGCTGCTGAAAAAGAAGAAGGAAATCAAATGTGCTGAGGGCAACGTGGTGATGATTTTCGACGAATGTCACCGCTCACAATTCGGCGACATGCACGTCGCTATCACGAAGGCATTCAAAAAATACTATATCTTCGGGTTCACGGGAACACCAATCTTCGCCAAGAATGCTGGTGCGGGGAAATTCGCCAACCTCAGAACTACCGCACAGGCCTTCGGTGGGGAGCCGGATGAAAACGGAAGACCCACACAGCCGCTGCATGCTTACACCATTATCGATGCCATCAGGGATAAAAATGTGCTGCAGTTCAAAGTAGACTATATCCAGACCATCAAGGCCAAAGAGGAGATAGAAGATAAACAGGTGTTTGGCATCGAGACTGACAAAATACTGCAGTCTCCTAAACGTATCGCCAACAATGTGGCCTATATCCTGGAGCACTTCGCTCAGAAAACAAAACAGCAGCAACACTACGCCTATAGTGTCATTAGCAACGTCAAGGACGTGGCTAAAAACAACAGAAACCAGGAGGAGAAGCAAAAAATCCAACTGGGGGGATTCAACTCCATCTTCTGTACCGACTCCATACCTTCAGCCATTAAATACTATAAGGAGTTCAAGAAGCAACAGGAGAACAAAAGGGAGGATGAGAGGCTTCGTATAGCGATTATATTCACCGCCAATACCAACGAGGTGGAGTCGGAAATGGGCTTCATGGAGGATGAAGACCCTGCTGACACCGACCGCCTGGATGCCTCAAGTCGTGACTTCCTTGATAAGGCTATCAAGGAAGACTATAATCCGATGTTCGGAACGAACTACTCGACGGAGAGCGAGAAGTTCCAAAACTACTATAAGGATTTGTCGCTGCGAATGAAAAACCGGGAGGTGGACATACTGATCGTGGTCAGTATGTTCCTTACGGGATTTGATGCCAAAACGCTCAATACGCTCTGGGTGGACAAAAACCTGAAAATGCACGGACTGCTACAGGCGTATAGCCGGACCAACCGTATACTCAACAGCATCAAGGACTGCGGAAACATTGTATGCTTCCGCAACCTCGAGGATGCCACCAACGAGTCCTTTGCGCTGTTCGGAGACAAGGACGCTTCGGGAGTCATCCTGATGCGGCCGTTCAGAGATTACTATTACGGATATGATGATGACAAGGGAAAGCATGTCCATGGGTACAAGGAGATAGCTGAGGCACTCATGGAGGACTTCCCGCTGCCCATCAATCCGTTGACGTTCACCATCGAGCAGAAGAAAGAGTTTGTTAAACTCTTTGGAGGTTTGCTGAAAATGCAAAACCTACTCTCCGCTTTCGATGAGTTCACGGAAGACAAATGGATAATTACTCCATTTGACCAACAGGATTATCTGACATGGTATAACAACCTCCATGACGAGATGCGGTCAACACACACAGGAGAAAAAGACAGCATCGAGGATGATGTGGTCTTTGAGATGGAACTGGTCAAACAGATTCAAATCAACATCCCTTACATCCTGCAACTCGTGAAACAATACCACGATGAAAACTGCCAAGACAAAACCATCATCGCCAAAATCCAAAAGGCCATTGGCTCCAGTCCCGACTTACGGGATAAGCGCGACCTCATCATGCGCTTCATCGAACGCATGACTCCAACACCCGGGGTGAATCAGGATGAAGTGGTAGAAGACTGGAACGAATTTGTGGAACAAGAGCGCGACGCAGAACTGAGCAACATCATACGGGAAGAAGGACTTAAGCCAAGGGAAACACGCTTGTTCATCAATCAGTCGATTGCGGATAGCTATGTAACATCATCCGGTTTGGCAATTACCAAGGTGATGCCACCCATGCCTATTTTTGGAAAAGGGGCAGAAAACCGGGAAAACAAGAAGAGAAGAATTTTGGAAAAGCTGAGCACTTTCTTCAATAAGTATATCAATCTTACGTCTGCATCCATGTCGCTCGAGACATTGCATCCTCTTGTACTTAACAACGTGGAGAATGACAAGGAGGTGCGCAACATGATTTTTGACAGGCTGCACATCAATCCCGACAGCACCGACGACGAATTGCAAAAGGAGGTATTGCAGGTATATGGCATGCGCTATCCCGACATGACCAACAACGACTGGCGACATATCATCGAGGCCTACACACCGATGGTGAGGGATGCCATTTTGTCAAAATCAAGAGAAACCCAAGAATCCCCAATGAATTATAAAAATGCGGCAGAAGACAGGGCGAATTATGAAGAAGAGTGATAAACAGATGGCTAAGTCAGAATTAAATTTAGAACAAGAATTGCAAGGCAATATAATTCCAAAAAAGACCATTATTGATAATGGCATTGAGATTGTCTATACAGATTATGGCCCACTTTAAAAAAATCGACATCTCTCGTAGGGGATTAGCTCGTCTAATACCGTCACAGAGCAAAATGGTCGTGAGCAGCGCCTAAAGACCAACTATCATGCAAAGAAACAAAAATCGAACAAAAACATGAACAACCTCATACTAAGCGATGACGGAAAAACCGTGACAGGAGTCCTCGACAGGTCTATCACCTCCGTCACAATACCTGAGGGCGTGACGAGCATAGGAGGCCTTTACGAATGTCATAAACTGACATCTGTCATACTCCCCAATAGCGTGACGAGCATAGAGAAATGTGCATTCCAGGATTGCTTCTCGCTAACCTCTGTCACCATTGGAAACAATGTGTCGAGCATTGGAGACCTGGCATTCGAAGGCTGCTCCAATCTGACTAATATTAGCATCCCTGACAGTGTTAAAAGCATAGGAGAAGAAGCTTTCTGGGGCTGCAAAGATCTAACTGCCATCATCATTCCAGATAGCGTGGAGAGAATAGGACATGGTGTTTTCAAAAACTGCTCCAATCTGGCATCTATATATGTTTCTTCGAACAATACCGTCTATGACTCACGTAACAACTGCAATGCCATTATAGAAACTTCTACAAACATGCTCATTGCCGGTTGTAAAAACACCATCATCCCCGACAGCGTGACGAGCATAGGAAAAGGAGCCTTCGGCATGAACGACAACATCACCTCCGTTGCCATTCCTGAAAACGTGAAAAGCATAGGTGATGAAGCTTTTGAAAGCTGCGATAACCTTACATCTGTAATCATCGGAAACAACGTGACGAGCATTGGGAAAGCCGCTTTCTATTATTGTGACCAACTGACTTCTGTGTATATTGGTATCAGCGTGACAACCATTGGAAAAGACGCTTTCCTTGACTGCGCTAAACTGAAATTCATCTACATCCCCGACAGCGTGACCAGCATTGGCAACAATGCTTTTAAAGGATGTGACCAACTACCTGATGATGCCAGAGATAGAATTCGAGACATCCAATTTCCCCAAAATAGCACGAACAACGACTATCAAACCAATAGACGTTCATCAAGTGAAGTGGAAAGAGACACCTTTCGTTTCCCAAAAGAGATACTGAAACTCGATGACAGCAATGATATCCACAACTATATTCTGACCATCTTCAGACGCATCAACTACCAAGACCTAATCAATAAATTGATGGCAAATGGTTCATGGACTGATAGCATGAATTCAGTGTGGATTGATAGAAAAAACAACCAGGTAAGGGTCGGATTGTTCAATCCTGTTTCTACTCATATTGATGGCATAATCATTCCCGTTGATATTTTTATTGAAATAATTGAAAGAACAACAGATGCACACATAGAAAACAACCCCCAAGAAGAAAATGACTACAAACTACTATTTGGGGATTTTTACAACAAAATCAATCTTTTAAGGAATCACGACGAACTGTTCCACCTCTCTATCCCCAATTTGGTGACGAGTATAGATGATGGCGTTTTTGACGATTATCTCAAACTAACTTCCATCATTATACCCGACAGCGTGACATGCATAGGAGAAAATGCATTCAGGAGCTGTCCTGCTCTGACCTCTATCTCTATTTCCAAAGACAATCCTGTTTATGACTCACGTAACAACTGCAACGCCATTATAGAAACTTCAACAAATATTCTCATTGCCGGTTGTAAAAACACCATCATACCCGACAGCGTGAGAAGCATAGGGCGCAGAGCTTTTTATGGCTGTTCAAGACTGTCGGCCATCAAGATTCCCGGAAGCGTGACAAGCATCGGTACTGAAGCTTTCAAAAAATGTACAGGCTTGATCTGCGCCATCATACCCGACAGCGTGGCAGAAATCGGATGCAATGCTTTCGAAGAATGCTCCTGTCTTGAAGAGATACATGTCTATATCAAAAATCTCGAAAACGTCTCAATCCATCCCGACGCCTTCAAAGGTGTCGATTTCTACAAGTGCACCCTCCGCATCCCTGAAGGCATAGAAATGACATACCGCAATCATCCCGTCTTCGGCCTGTTTAGGAACATCTCTCTTATAAAGGAAACGAGACCATTAGAATGAATAATTGACTATGAAATACCGATATTGGACAACTTTGCCCGCATCTATTTACCTTAGAGTGCTTCTGTTGGCTTCGAGTGCTTTCATTACGGGGAACTGGCCCACGTACACTCCCCAGAATGATGGTAGGCACACCACCATCTCTGAGGATGCCGTGCCGTATGGCGGCAGTTACACTACCACTCCGGTAGCCGATGACCAACCTTTTTGGCGAGAATGAAGGCGAGACGGTGGCGGACTTCCGCAACAAGACGGTGATGCTTCTTGCGGACGTGCTGAACGACCGTCGGGTGAACCGTCTGAAACAAGTGCTTGCCCTTTACAACAAGAGGGCTGAGGACAGCGCGAACGGTCAGATGGACATCTTCTCGGGCGGTGTGAAGAGCAAGGAAGAGATAATCAAGGAAGTAAACGAATTATTAGGCAATGCAACAAAAGAAGAGAAACAACGACTTATCGACGCAGCGTCGGAAGAGCGTAAGCGACGAGCGAGTGAGGAAGGAAGCCGGGGATTACAAATCCCCTCCAACGGAGAGAGTGAAGGCGCTGAACCGACTGGCCCTGCTGTCCGGAGCAGTGAGGGAGACGGAATAGTAGGTGAGGAAGGCTCGGAAGAGCCGGGGAAACCGGGGACTGCTGGGACAGGCAAGGCCGCGGCGGAGCCGCGACATACGGGAGAAACTGGCGGCGAAGCGGAAGCTGGTGGCACGGGAGAAACGGGAGCTGAGGCCGATACTGGTAATGCTGCTGTCGAGGTGGAGCGTATCTCTGACGAGCTTGATGCTGCTGAGCAGAAATGGGAAGATAAGATAAGAGACTATGTATATGAGCACTATCCGACCCAGGCGACCGTGACCTCCGAGACCAACTCCGCACGAGGCCGCAAAGAGCGCGAGGCGATGAAGAACGACCCCGTACTGAAAGAGATGCACTCTCAGCGAAAGGAGGAGCTTGATGCCATTGACGAGCGTCTTGGCGAGGCAATGAGACGTGCTGAGGAGCCAGAACAAGGCGGTGTGCGTGAGCAGCGCGGAGAGCGTGGTGGACATCGTGCCGCCGCCCGAAATCGGTCATCGGATGAGAAGGAGCTGATGGCCGGTGTGAACGACTGGCTTCGTGATGCTGGTTTTGAGGTGATAGATGATATCGAGGAAGGTCAGCGGGAACTGGATGAGACTAGAGAGCTGGAGGAGCTTTTGCAAATGAGCAAAAGAAAACCAGCATCTGAAACCGCGATAGCTCAATCCTCCGAAGAGGAAAGGCATAACACCACTGATATCTCAGATGCTGACGGTGCAAAGTTACTAAAAGATATTGAAAATCTCGCAAAGAAATACGAAGAAAAATCGAACAGGCCCCGAACATTCCTTCAAGATGTAGCAGAAGCCATAGGCGCCAAAGAATATGGAACGAAGAGTAAGTACGTGACTATCAAGGCAAAGAACGGCCGTGTGGTGACCATCCGCTTAGCAAATCATAACACCACTGTTAGTCAATTTGACTACAGGGGTGAGGAAGAAGGTGTGAGTATAGTGGTCTCAAAACATTCGAACGAGGGTGTCACCAATGATGGTGAGGCTCACGTTGTGGAGTTTTTCTATTCGGAGCAAGCACTTCGCAAGGCAGATGGTAAACCTCTTGTGCAGATTATCCGCTCTGTGGAGCAGCTGCTTTACAGCGGCGAGTACAAGGACACGACGGGTCTCGCCGTGCCGCAGGAGGTGAACGAGCGGACACTGCGCCACCATCGTGGTGACGGCCTTCGTGTCGGCGGTGAGGGGATGAAAGGTTTCTATGACCAGATGCTGCCCCGTTGGATGGACAAGTACGGACGGAAGTGGGGTGTGAAGACCGGTGAGGTGGAGATACCCGGAGTAAGCGAGGGAAATGAGAACGAGGCTCTTGGCGGCGGTGATGCTGCTGTGGTACAGCAGCGTACGGGACGCGGAGGCGCCAGGGGCTTGAAGATGTGGGGCGTGGATGTGACCCCCGAGATGAGGGAGAGCGTGATGGCAGGTCAGCCGATGTTCTTCCGCACGGCATCGGGTGAGGTCTATGGCTACACGAAGGACGGTAAGATTTACATAGACCCCCGTGTGGCCACTGCCGAGACACCCGTCCATGAGTATGTACACCTTTGGGCAGAGGCGTTGCGCAAGGCGAACCCCGCGGCCTGGGTACGGCTGAGTGAGCAGGTGCTCGGCCAGGAGGATGTGCTGGCATACGTGAGGCGGCTGTATCCCGAGTTGGAGGGCGACGAGCTTGTGGAGGAGGTGTTTGCGCACTTCGCCGGCAAGCGCGGAGCCGAGCGGCTGATGGCTGAGCGCGACCGCATGATGCGTGAGGCCGACGGTGTGTTTGAGAAGTCGAAGGTAGCGATGCTGTTCGACAAGATAGCGAGGGCGCTCAAAGACTTCTGGGAACTGTCGAAGGAGCTTTTCGCCGGTCGTGTGGATGGTGTGGAGAATCTCTCTGCCGAGGACTTCGCCGACATGGCGCTGGCGGACTTGGCGCGAAGGGTTGACAGGGGTCGGGGATTACAAATCCCCTCGAACGGCGCCGCCCGAAATCGGTCGTCGGAGAAGGCCGTGCGTGAGCAGCGCGGTGGTGAGCCAATCACGGATGAGGAGGTTTTCGACAAGGCGAAGGAGCGTTTCGGCACGACGGAAGATTTCGGTGAGGCCGGTTATATCCTTCCCGATGGGACGATGCTCGACTTCAGCGGACGCCATCAAGTGGACGAGGGGCAGGACACATCGCACCTCCGTGGTGGCCGGCACGTAGACCATAGGGACATCAAACAACTGAACTACGAGAAAGACGGTAACACCGAGACTGGCATGAACGTCTCGATGGAGGACTTCATCGGCCGTGGTGCCATCCGCATTGCCGACAATGCCGGCAGCATCAATTTGTCGCAGAAGCCAACGCCGAAGCAAGCACGGACTTTGCGCAGATACATCCAGCACAACGACGGGTACGTCACTGTGGAGATTGGCAACGGCTACGATTCTGAGCACTACGGTGAGTACGACGAGGGCACGAAGGCGACGAAGGTGATGGGTGACATCGACAGGTACTTCGACGAAGGGATATTGTTCCGGGATGATGAGGAGGACATTGAGGAAGTCAATAAGCGTTTCAATGAGGAGCTGAAGGATTTCACACTAGAAACTGCTGACAAATTTATATTTAGCCTTGGCATGCCATCCGATGTGTTATTGGCAGCGGGTGTAGAAAACAAGCCTATACGTCTTTATGGAAGCAAGATTGCGGCAAAGATGAAGAAACATGGTTTCGACGCACAGGAACTGCAAAATCTTCCATACGCTGTCGCTCATCCTATAGCTGTGTTTGACAATCTTTCGAAACGAGGTAATCGTTCTGTACTGACGGAGTTGAATACAGATGACGGGAACTTCCTTGTCACAATAGATTTGGGTAAAGGAAGCGATGTAGACTTTGACATTGTAAGCAGTGTGTTCGGGAAACGTGGGAGCAGTGTAGTTGAGTGGATAAACAAAGGTTATCTGAAATATGTAGATAAAGAAAAAGCCCTGAATTATCTGCACCTCTCCGCACCAATCGCGGAAGCCTCAGAAAATCCAGGACTTAATTCTGCTGCAAATATAATAAAAGATTTTGAGAATCCAAACATTTCGGAGAAAAAAAATACGGATGACAATGGTATTTCTCAGGGTTTTGGTAGTGCCGGTACGAGTTTGAACCAGGTGCCCCGTGGTATGAGGCTAATCAACTGGCAGAGCGGCACCCGCAATGTGGACATCGGGGGCGGCAGGTTTGACGCTGCTACAGATTATCTGTCGGAGCAGGGTGTTGAGAACCTGGTGTTCGACCCGTTCAACAGGGATGTGGAGCATAACAAGGAGGTGGCTGAGCGTGTTCGCGATGAGAAGGCCGACACTGCGACCTGTCACAACGTGCTGAACGTGATAGACACCGCGGCGGCACGTGGTAACGTGATATTGCAGGCAGCGAAGGCCATCAAGCCCGACGGTACGGCCTACTTCACGGTGTATGAAGGCGACAAGAGCGGCAAAGGCCGTCAGACAAAGAGCGACAGTTGGCAGAACAACCGTCCGACGAAGGACTATGTGAAAGAGATAGAGAAGTACTTCGATGATGTGACGGTGAAGAACAACATGATTATTGCCCGCTCTCCCAAACAGACAGCTGAGCAGAGCGTGTGGGACTTCGACGGAGCATACAGTGGTAACGGCATAGCCTTCCGAAGCGGCGAGGAGCGAGCTGAGGACAATCGCCGGGAGGTGAGCCGCGGGGAGTGGCTTGGACTGGTGAACAGGCGGATGGAACTGGCGCGGCGCATGGACGAGGTGGACGACCGCATCAAGGAGACCGGGCGGCTGATACGTAAAGAGAAGTACGGAAGCGATGAGTGGAACCGTCTGTTTGACGAGCGCACCGACCTGATTAACGAGAAGGACAGTGTGGAGGAAGAGCATGCCGCCATGGTGAAGGAACTGCAGGGCATCCGCCCGAGGCGCAGTGCCGCCGAGCGCAGGCAGCGTGAGAGACTCGCCAGGCGTGAGTTTGGTCGTGCCCGTGGGTTGGCCAGCGAGTGGGCGGAGAAGATGCACCTGGGCGGCCGTGTGGACGTCTACGACAGCATTGACGACGTGCCCGGCAGCAAGGACTTCGCCGAGCGCAGGCGGAACGCCAAAGGCTGGTACGACCCATCGACCGGCAAGATAGCTATCGTGATAGGCAACCACCGCAGTGTGGACGACGTGCTGCGCACCGTGCTTCACGAGGCAGTGGGCCACCATGGCCTGCGGGAGTTGTTCGGCAGTCACTTCGACACCTTCCTGGACAACGTCTGGGAGAACTGCGACCTGGACATACGTATGGAGATTATGGCCAAGGCCGGTGATCTCATGCGGAAGGACAAGGGCAAGAGTGCCGACTACTACCGACGCCTTGCCACCGAGGAATACTTGGCCGGACTTGCCGAGAGTGACGAGATGCGCAATGCCATCAACGGCACCTCGGAGGAAGTGGGTGTGCGCAACTACTACAACTGGTGGGGGAAGATACGCGAGCAATTCGTGAAGATGCTGCGTGCATTGGGCTTGCCAGGATTGAAGGAGAATGTGCCCCTCAACAACAACGAACTGCTGTACGTGCTCTGGCGGAGCTACAAGAACCTGAGTGAGCCGGGCGTGTACCGCAACCCCTTCCAGGTGGCAGAGGATGTGGCGATGCAGACCAGGCTGGGCGTGGGCATTGGTGAGAGAGCCGACCGAACTCGGTCGTCGGTTAGGACTATGGGGGATAGAGAGAGCGAGCGGCGGCGCACATTATATGTCGAAAACGACAAGCCCATCCCCGAGTACATCAAGAAGTGGGTTCGGATGAGCAAAGCCCCCGGTCTGACCTTTGAGGAGAATAACGGTATAGTGGAGGCTCTGGGTAAAGCGAAGGCTCAGAACCCTCGCGCCATCGAAATGTTCAAGACCCGTGTGGGCTACGTGCTTGTGAACAAAGACCGCAAGTTGCTGGCCTCCGCCCTTGGCATGGAGAACCAGGACTACCCCTATATGGTGATATCAGAGGACGACATAGACCTGGTGCTTCCCTCTCTGGTGAGCAACGGCCATGTCATCGGCATCGTTGACCTTACGGAGAACATGGCCCGCGAGGGTGCTGGCGAAGTGAGGTTTGTGGGCGAGGAAGAGAACTCGGAGGAGAGAGAGCGACGTGTGAAAGAACGGCTTGCTGCCCTTAAGGAGAAATACGGCGGTAAGGATTTCTCCTATGTCCGCTTTGACATGAATCCCAGGGAATTGTTGAAGATTCTTGGCTTTACGGAAGAAGAGCTGGAAGGGGAGACGGAAGCCACTCTCAAAGAGTTTATGGAAGATTTCAAGGAAAACTATAAAAGAACTCACGCTGTTTATAGCCAAAGGACAAGGAAAATTGTTATCTTTGCGGACAAATTGAAAGTGGAGAAAGCGGAAGAACATTTCTTCCACGAGAACATTCATGGCATCTTGCATGACTGGTATGGTGACGATTTGCGCGGAATTGCCGAGCGTTTCTGGGAGATTGCCCCGGACAAGGGAAAGGTGAAACGTGATTTCGTCAAGAAGGAATATGAGGAAAAGGACTGGAAGGAAGAACTGTTTGTCTTCTGGCTTAGCCGCTCCATGAGAGACGGCGATGTTGACAGCATTATAGATATGCTTCAAGATGAAGGCGACAAAAACCGAGTAGAAAGAATTCTAAAACTATTAAATTATGGCAAAAGGAAGGAAACTGAAGAGCGCAAAGCTTCAGGCGATAATGGACGAACTGATGAGTTGGAGAGAGAATTTGGACGACTCCGACTGGAATTCGGACGAGAGTCAGGAGAGTCAGAACGAGCCTCAGGAGAGTACGGAGACGGATTAAGATTCCGCGAGGATGATGAGGAGGAGAACCTGGAGGACGCTGAGGACACAGCCGAGGACGCTGAGGACACAGCCGAGGACGCTGAGGACACAGCCGAGGTGGCTGAGGAACCAGTGGAAGGCGTGACTGCTGCTGAGGTGCGTGAGGCTGTGGAGAATGCTGAGACCACGTCGGAGACTGCTGAGACCACGTCGGAGACTGCTGTGCCCAGGCGCAGGGACCTGAATGAGATAGCCACGGAGAAAATCATCGAGCTTGTCAGACAGAACCGTGGCAGGGCCGATGTGCGTCTGACCGCCATGCGCCAGATAGGTGGCAACCTGCAGAAGCTTCGCCAGGCGATGGCCGTGCAGCGCAGGGGGGCCATGCTCCCCATGTCCCCGAGGGTGGTGGCCCATAGAGTGGGGTGGGAAATTTATAGGCACAAAAAAACCCGGTCATGGCCGAAACCACTTACCGGGCTAATGAAAGGAGGAGTGGTACCTCCAGGAATCGAACCGGGGACACACGGATTTTCAGTCCGATGCTCTACCAACTGAGCTAAGGCACCATTTCTTTCGTTTTGCGGTGCAAAGGTACATATAATTTTCATAATATCCATCACTGAACTTGAAAAATCTTTTGCTATTAATGTTTATTAACAATTTGGGCCGTCAAACGTAACGCTATTCAGCTAAATAGTAAGGTTAGTCAACATCAGTTTTGCCCGATTGGGTACTCTTTGCTGTTATTCACTGAAAAGATACACAAAATTACATGAAATGCACGTGTCACGAATAATCGAATTTGAGAAGTCCCCAAAAGAATTCTATAATTCTTTCAGTTTCGTGACAGATAAAAGATTGATGCATTTAAGTTTTTCTGTCACGAATTTCAGAATTACTTGCGACAAAAAAGAATTTTCAAGAATGGCGTCGCAAGCGACGGAATTCCACCTTGCTATTTCAGAAATGGCCTGCCATTTTTTCTCCAATTCCTTATAATTCTTATTTCTCCAATTCTTTAATTACTGCGTTCCTCGTGGGTCTTCGACAAATCTCGTGACCGATAAAAGATTGGTGCATTTAAGTTTTTCTATCACGAATATTAGAATTATAGAATTACTTGCCAACAAAAGGAATTTTCAAGAATGGCGTCGCAAGCGACGGAATTCCACCTTGCTATTGCAGAATGGCTTGCCATTTTTCTCCAATTCCTTCTAATTCTTGTCCTAGAAAGAATTCTATAATTCTCCAATTTCGTGACAAAAATACAATGTTCCAGTAAGGTGACAAAATTCTATAATTCTTTCAGTTTCGTGACAAAAATACAAATCTGTAGATTGTAACTGAAAAGTGTACCACCCCTAATAATCGAAAAGTGTACCACTAACCATTGTTTGTTAACCCACATTGCAGCTATAGCCTACGTAAATCCCTGATTTTCAATAGGCGGTTTTTTTTGAGGCGGTTTTAGGGGTACCACGGATTTTACTTTTCCAATGGGGTTTGCATTGATCTCCAAAAGGC